>Ga0134128_10002173_pt1 | contig 24474 bp, 34 predicted proteins | sample KB31754_FD_96462 | JGI IMG/M metagenome (GOLD analysis project Ga0134128, IMG submission 96462) | Terrestrial soil microbial communities with excess Nitrogen fertilizer from Kellogg Biological Station, Michigan, USA - KB3-175-4 | ecosystem: Environmental > Terrestrial > Soil > Unclassified ...
AGCTTGATGATGAAATCCAGAAAAGTTTTCATGACTCTTTTTTCTTTCTAAAATGCCTATGAAGCCATCCGAAGAGATGACCGACGAGGTAGGAAACAATCATCTGCTTCGGATGGCACATAATTAGGCCGGAATCTTCGAGATCAGGCTTGCGAAAGCCGATTGAAGTGCCGGTTCGACGGCCGGGAAGACAACGGCTTCAATTGCGGAAACAGTTCCGTTTCCTTTGGAAAGATCCTGAACTTCCGCAATGACTGCCGGAACAAGACCTTGCAGCAAAATTTGCAAATCCGCTGCTTCCATCTTTTTAAGAACCGCTACGAGTTGAGCATCCATTTTTCTTCTCCTTCGTTTAACTCTCAATTCAAATCGAGAGGTGTTCGGCTTGGATCATTCCTTAGCCGTAAGTTTTTAAATTTCATAAGCCACCAACACCACGTATTGAACATCCATGTATGGAGATCCATTCAGTGAAAGCGGTGCTACCTGAAGCGAATATGTGTAAGTCCCTGCCGCGGGAGTATCTAGAAACTGAATCGAACTCGCCGGGATAGTTAGCGCCTGACCTGCGGTCGGACTTCCTGCGCTGATTTCCATGTTCTCCTCCGCTATAGCAGTAGATCCGCGGTAGAGAAGGAAGAATCCAGAAACAGGATCGGTCGAAGTATTGGCCACAATTACTCGTGTCGGGTTTCCCGCACTACCGTCGCTTTGCAGGAAAATCCTGACAGGCCTTCCTGTGGTCGTAATCGTCACAGAAAGATTTGTTACAGGAGTAAAACTGGTAGAAGTTGTGCTGAAAGTCCCGGAACTAGCCGAAATAGCGACACCACCGGCAGCAACAGTCGATCCCGTGCTCCTCGACGCAAGCAGTGCTTGAGTAATCGCCTGCGCCGCGATGTTGGACGTTGAAATCGGCGGATTAGCAACGGTATCCCATGATGTTCCGTTGTTTCTAAAACTCTGACCCATCTGAGACGACAGAGTATTCGACCAAACGTTATTTCCGTCGATGAGATCGGTACCAGATCCCTTGACGCTCGTCGTATTTCCTCCGGTTCCGACATCCTTTACCGTGACTAGAAGTCCGATGGGGTTTGTCGAACATGGAGGTAGCGTATGGGTGAGGCTTCCTGCAGTGCTGTTCGACCTCACCATGTTGTCGGTGACAGCAAGAGTCGTATTGCTTGAAAGAGTCCTTACGTTTCCGGCGAACAAGCGCCAGAACGAAATATTCGAAAGAGCGTTTCCGGTGTTGCTATTGGTCAGAGAAACGTAGAGAAGACCCTGACCAGATGAATCCTGGACGATATTTCCTTGCGAGTAGGTCGTCGTAGAGCTCCACGATGCGAGTCCAGAAACGCTCGGAAGAACGTTATCAACGGTCCACTGAAGATTTCCGCTCGCGTCCTTGAGGACAAACTTGTAAGACAGCGTCGGATCAAGCCAAACGTCGGCGTACCCTGAGGAATCTAAAACGACCGGATTCGTATTCGTCGTTCCAGATTGGTTCGAGTAAGAAACCTGAGGCGTGGTGGTTCCAGCGATGTAGGTAAATAGCTGTCCCCCCGCGAGCGGAACACCGTTCGAATCGAAAAACCGCTGTCTAAGAAGTGGAGATAGGTTCATCCTTGACCCCAACCTTTCTGAATCTGATCCATGATTTGAGCGAGAGCTCGGCTATTAGGTTTGAAGCTCGAAGCCTGAATGGCGAGCTGTTTTCCCTTAGGGTCCGCTAGAACCTTTGCCGCAGTTTTCGGATCAAGCCCTAGATTCTGGATTCCTTGACGAGCCCATGCATCTGGACCGGTTTGGGGCGCGACTTGTGCGGCATTTGGAAGTGCTACAACCGCTCCCGGAGACGAAACAGCGGACTGAGCTGCGGGAACCTTCGCGATCCCGCTTGCGGCCGATCCAATCTCTGACGGATTCGATTTCAGCAGGTTTCCGGCAAAGTCTGCGGCACCAGCCATTGTAGCGGCGCTACGGCTCGCTGCGGCCCTTCGGATAATAGGCGCCGCGAAAGCTCCAGGAGCTCCCGCAAGGCCTTCGCCTGCGATCATCGTTGCGGTATCGAGAAGTCCTCCGTGAGGACTTTGATTGAGCGTGGATGCACGCCTCGTCGCCGCCTCTTCGATGGGAGACAACAGACCATAAGCCTTCTTTTGATCCATAAACAGCTTTGCCGTGTCGGGATCAGCCTTGGTCGCCGCATCCTCAACCACTTTCTGATAGATACCCGAGACTTCTTTCGCGTGTGATAAATCGGCCGGAGCGGAATTGAAGTTTGCACCCGCCTGAAATCCTCGCTTTGTAGCCTCGGCCTCGCTGATGGGAACCGATAGTTTTCCGCCATTGGCCTCGATCATGGCCTGCATTCTGTCAGCGGTCTTATTCAAAGAATCGGCGACACCGAACTGCGCTGGATCTTTTCCAAGCTTTTTAGCGCGTTGCCTGATGGCATCAACAATGTCTTGCTGTTCAACCGTTACGCCCTTGGAATCGAGACTCGATAGAGCATCTCCTATCTTTTTGCCGGAAGCCTCGAGTGCGGCAGCGGCTTTATTGGCGACTTGTGCTTGGCTATTTCCAAATCCTACGATTCCCTGATCCAAAAGCTCTCTACCTGCATTTGGAGCGAATTTGGCCGCCTGGGCGCCCGTGGCTCCTGTCGATGCGATAGCCTTCTTTTCCGCGAATCCCTTAAGCGCATCCCCGGCGACATTCGATGCGCCTTCAACCACATCACCGACAGGCACGTAATTGATAGGATTCGCTCCAATGTCGATTCCTGCCCCGACGATTCCTGCGGGGCTGGCGCCAGTCGCTTTTTCAACCGAGCCTGGCGCGACGGCATTCGCTACGAATCCGATCGGAGATCCTTTAGCCATAGCTGCGAGCATTTTCTGATTTTGAGGCGAAAGGATCGAGCTCGTCGAAAGACCGGCCTTGGCAGCGATATCTTTTCCAGTCGGGGCCGTACTCGGATCGGCGCCAAACTGAGATCCGAAAGCGGAGATCGGGTTTTGTCCGGACATCGCAGCAGAAATGGCAGCTCGTGTGGGAGCGCCAGTGTAGCTGTCCACGGCATTTCCAATCCGGTTCGCTCCCGATGCTACCGCGCTTCCGATTTGAGAAATCAGTCCAGGGCTGGATTCATCCGCGACCGGATGTTGATCCCAGTTGAAACCAGACGATCCAGGCTGAACAGTGTCCGGATCAGCCTCGTCGTATTGGCTCCAACTGAATTTAGCTCCGGCCATTAGTTTACAACCTCACCGCCAGCGGCAATTGCTTCGCCTTTCATTGCCTTTGGAATCCAGCGCGATTTCCCGTCAGGTCCGCGCATTTTGATCATTCCTTCTGGAGTCGTTGAGCCACTCGATGCGACTTGTTTTTGTGATCCAGCCGGTTCAGACGGGCTTTTAGGAGCTGCTAGCGGAGCCGCGATCTTTTCCATCCGGTCCGGAAAATATTTCTGAGCGTAGGGATAAGCCGCGGCGGCCTGATCCTTGATCTGCTGAAGTCTGCTTCTCGAGAAATCGCCGAGTTGCTTAGCGGCATCGACATACCCTTTTAGTAGGGCGCCTTGGTTCGCCGGAGTAGGCTCAGCAGTGAACTTCTGCTGCAGGTTCGCAAGACTTGCCTGGATCGTATCTGGAGCGAGCTTTCGTTGAAGTTCCTCGGGAGGAACCCCGCCGTTCATGATCGAAGCAAGCGATGCACTAAATTCCTGCGCAAGCTGCGGGGTGACATTATTGAGACGAGCGATCTTTTCCTGATCGGTTTCGTTAGGCTTGGCGCCTACGTTTGCAAGAGCCTGAATCCGGTCAGCGCGATTGATTGTGTCGGTTAGGCTTCCCGTGATTTTACGGCTACTGGGATTGTTGACGTCCTCATTGAACTTGCTGAGTTCTTCCGCGCCCTTTGAAACTCCTACCTGCTGATTCTCGGTTTGAGTTTTCTGAGTTTGAGCCGCCGTGAGTTGGTTCGCGAGATAGTCTTTAGACTGCTTAGCGGTCTGGTAGGCTTGTCTAAACCATGCGGGATCATACTCAGGTGGGACTTGATCCATCGGGACGCCTTGCGCGGCTACCTGCTTCATCACACCGTGATATGCGGCAGATCTCTGATCCTCTGGCATTGATGCAAGATGCTCAAGAGCTGGTTCCGTAATGCTCAAGATCTTTTGCGCAGTTTCTACCTGCTGCTGTTTAGCCTCGGCCTGAGCTTTATCGTTTTCGGCGAACTGCTTTTGATATCCTGGGACTTGTGATGCGGCGTACGGTTTTTTTCCTAGATCCGACAGAAATCCCTGTCGGTTCAGATTTCCATTTTGATCGGTGTTGTCTGAGTAGGCTTGTCTTACCGCCTGAGCCGCGGCAAATTGTTGCTGTTGCTGGAGGCGCTGATACTGAAGCGCCTGATTCTGCATCCCGAGCTGTTTGAGCGTAATGGCTTTGGTCGCCGTATCAACGGGAGATGGCATGTTGACTTGCGGCACTTGCACGTTTCCGTACATCGAAGTATCTACAGCCATTGGTCAGCTCCCTGCGATTCCAAGGTTATAGTCGCTACCGGATCCATAGGTCGAAGATCCGAGCTCCGGCATGGTGATCTGTCCCGACCCGTAGTTATTTGAAGGTGCGGCCATGTATCCGCTATTCATCGGCATAGAGCCGTAGTTATTCATGTTGTTGTTGTAGGCGCTCAGCATTTGTTGCTGCATGAGATAGTTACCCATGCTCCCGCCGAGGTTGCTGGTTCCCCCTCCGACAATGTTTCCTTGCGCGATTTGAGATGCCGCTGCGGCATTTCCAGCACCGATGGTGTTCGCGCTGATGTTGTTTGCCGTATTCATTCCCACTTGAGCGGCCTGACCGTTTGCGGTCTGTCCGATCTGAGCTTGAGAGGCAAGTCTATTAAACCGCTGAGTTTGGTCATTATTGAATCGGTTGTAGGCGTTCTGATATTCGTTCGATGCCATTCCCTGCGTATAGTTGGCCATGTCCTTCATCATGCCGCCGCTTGCGAGTCCTCCTCGAGCCGCAGCGGATCGTTCAATGGCTTGCTGGCCCTGCTGAAGATCGAATTGATATCCAGGGTCTTGCTGAAAGTCAGACATATTGAATGTCTGCTGAAAATACGGGTCAGCCATCTCAGAGAGAGCTCTCTGACCGGCGAATCTCCATGGCGCCTGGGCGGACATCTGCTCATTGAATTCATTCGTTTGGGTTTGATTCGCGCTCTGAGCCGCCTGTTGCTGAGCGTCGTTCGCGTTGCTTGAATTGATGTAACTGATGGTCCCGCCAATGATTGCGGCACCTGCAATTGCTGTCGCTACGCCGGACATGGTATTGCCCCCCCGATCGTTTGCGCGCTGGCAAAGGTTAGGTAGTAATCCGTGGTGATCTCTTCTCCGTCTCCGATGTCTTTGGAGGCGACGAGGTAAACACTTCCGTTTTCAATCGTGATCATTTCGGCATTCGGGTCTGCGGCGTGATTGCAGTATCTTCCGGCAGGCGTTCTCATTCCTTGGACCCTAGCGGGAGCAATGACTTCCCCGCGTTTAAACCCGCATGCTGAAAACACGCCTTTTCCATGGATCGGTGATTCTTTGATTTCGACTGAAACAGGCCAAGGAAACAGGATTTGATCGGAAGCGTTCTCGGATACCGATTTCATTTCATCGGCCGTAGTGCCGGTGTGAAAGAGAACGTCCTCGATCGTTCGCTTCGAAGAGAGATATCCGTCTTTTGAGCGTCCCTGCCAGGTGATGACATCTGGATCTGGTTGACGAGACCCGGATTGAGGAACGCCGTCGAAGGTCTCGGAAAAAAGCATTTCTTCTAGCTTATCGATGTCTCGCTCATTCGCAGGATTGGCGTGAACCGTAATCCAGACAGTGTCCTCATGCGCGTATCCTGCTCGCTTTAGACCCGGAAACGACCTAATTACTGTCGGTGCTCCGACCTTTTTCAGTCCATCTTCTGTCATGACGGAAATGAGTCCTGAGCTGATGACATTGAGATATTCGGTCTTCTGAATTTTTCCGACGAGTGTCGTGTTTTTTGGAATGAAAAGTTCACGAATATAAACATCCGGAGCGAACCGGTGCGTCGTCTTGATCTGAACCTGACGATCTGGCATCGAATTCATCACGCGCTCGAGCTGGATGATCTTTCCTCTGAGCTCTGACTGCGCGCCGTTTTGAGTGGTTGCGAGTTCGTTAAGACTCATGGATTTCCTTCTACTTTCACAAGGATCGATGATGCCGTTCCAAGGCTCAGCGAAATCACGTTGATTCGTCTGAATCTGCACGGGAAAAAGCCTGCTCCGGTTGATTCAATCAATCCGTTGCCAGGATTCGTATTTGTATGAGTCAGGATCGGCGTCCAACTTTCGGTGGAATTACCGGTTAGCGATCCCTCGAGATTAACCGTCCAAGTGGCGCCCGATCCTGCCGGAGCGTCCACCTCTAGAGAAAACGAAGACAGAAGTGAGCCATCACCGATGAATGGACCCGGCCCTGTCGCTGAAAAGTTTTGTGGTTCGATCATTTCGACCTCCAAAAGGAGCGATGCCAAAACCTGAGAGGCTTGGCGTGGTGATGAAGGAGCGATTTTTGAACAAAGAACTGATGATCTTTGTCGGTTTTAACGACTACTCTGTCTGGGTTGTGCGTATCGGGTCGCATGACATGCCACACGTTTCCGCAATGAGACAAAAGCTTCATTCCGATTTTCACTTTCATGAGTGTGCGCTCCTTACCTGTTGAAGCCAGGCACGCCATTGAACGGTCGGGGTGCCGTCAGAAGAGATCATTGGAGAGTTGATCGGAGCCGAAGCGACTCCTGATCCCGAAAATTGCGCGAAGAATCCCGCCCATGTTGGCGTCGGCGTTCCTTTTTCGGTAGAAATGGGCGCATTGATCGGAGCCGGTGCCTTTCCGAGTGATTTTGCGATTTGTCTGAAAAATGAAACCCATGGAACGCTTGGAGTTCCGTCTTTCTCAGTCATCGTAGAATTCAGAGGGACCGGAGGAATGGCTGTTGCCATTATGCGACTCCCTCTTCGACATCGAGTTGAGCCCCAACCACAGTCACTTTCACCGGATCAGAGATTCTAAGCTTGTAAACGCGGTCTCTCGCGTTTCCGAGCCTGTTCCATTGAACTCGCGGAATCCTTACCCCGATTGGGCCAATTGGGCGCGTGTGCTCATTTGACCAGGAGTGTCCGGAGTCGTTTGACCAAGAGAGCATGGCCTGAGGATTGACCCCCTGACCGCTTCCGCTCGTTCCAACGCCTGTTTCAATGTCCAGGCAAAATCTTGAATGGAAAATTCGGTTCAGGTTTTCCGATACGTGAGGAGCGGTCCGCTCTCTCACAATCGGATTTCCATTATCAGTGAAGTTATTTACATCGAGCGAGTAGAGCTTTCCGCTTGAGTAATCACCTACGACGTTTGTGTTAAAAGCAAAGGCCGAGCAGTCGCCCAGGTGGCGCTCGTACTGGCCCGCCGCGAGATAAGCGCGCTCATGCCAGAGCTGCGTCGTCGCGTCAAAAACCCAAGTAGTGCTTGCTCCAGGAAGATTCAGGCAATAAAAGGCGTGGCCGCCCTGTTGATATGTCCAGCCTCTCGCGCTCGATACGTCGCCAAGGCCCCGAATCATGTTCTCGATCGCGAACGTGCTGATCCGTTTCGGCTGATACCCGGTGATAGCATAAACGATTCCGCGTCCGTCTTTATCCTGACCGAGCCAGAAAATCGTGTTGTTAATCCTTCCGAGAGAGAATCCGGAAACAGTTCCGATTCCGATGACAGCGTTTTGAACTCTGGAGAACGGGAAATTAGCGTTTCCGGCGTCATACCAGACTTCAAGGTGTTTCTCGCTGAATAGATAGACGTTTTCTTGAGAAACAACGACGCCAAGAAGTTCATCTGAACTTGCTTCGGCGGAGGCGACATCAAGCCCATTGAAAGGGGCGATAGAATTGAGTGGAGACAGAAAAAATTGTTTTGAATTAGGTTGAGTGAATATGAAATACCCATCCATGAACTCGACCTGATTCGCTCCGAGAAAGCTCTGATCCCTGATTTGTTGAAAGGTGTTCTGGCTCGCGGGATAAGTTTGATAGCTCCACGATGCGACACCGGTACCGCCCTGAGGGTTTTGACAGACGACAGCGATCTGCGTATTCGGCTGAACCACTGCGAGCATGTATTGATTCTGCGTATAGGCTGGAGTTCCCCACGAAATAATCCCAGTTCCACCGGATGGATTTGTGCAGGTGAGTGTGATCTGCGTGTTGGGAGCCATGACCTGAAGGACGTTTCCGCCCGAAGTTTGAACGGTGACGTTTTCCGTAGAGAAGTTCACGAGGATGAAGGCCTCGTTTGTAACAAGAGTCGCCGCCACTGGCATAACGACCGTTTGGGATTGAGATCCGATCAGAAACTGCTGGTTTTTGCTTGCCGCGGTAAGGGTTGTGGTTCCAGCCGATGTGGTGATTACCGAATAATTGGTCGGCGCTCCAAACGGAGCCCCAGAAGTTTCAACGACCACAGGCTGAGAGGATAGATTTACGATGTTAAAACCGTTTCCTTGCGCCATCGTCGTCGCGACGGGAAGAAAAATGAGCTGGTTTTGCGATCCGGTGAAATATTGCTGGTAGTTACTCGATGATGAAAGTCCGGTCGTTGACGAAGCGGTTTGCGTGGTCGAGTAGCCAGCGGGGAGCGCTCCGGTTGATAGCGTCAGTACCCAGGAATATCCATAGGGACCGTCTACAAGAACGCCCTCGCTTCCATTGTCCGACATCGACACAGGACCGGATGACGTATTGAGGGTTCCGACCGCAGTCGCGACCCACGCGCTAGAAACCGAGTAAATAGTATTTCCACCGACCGCCCATAGATTTCCTTGGGTATCGGTATAGGTTCCCCGCACCGGAGCGGTCGGGAGCTCGCACAGAAGCGTGAGTCCGGGAGTAGATACCAGCGATGCAACTTCGCCCTCGTTTCCAGAGCCCTCTTCGTTGATCTCTGGATAGAGATTAAGCGTCCTCTGACAGTCCACGTTGACGGACTGAAGCGTGTAGCTTGGGCCGATGAAGTTTCTAAACCTCATCGCTCGTAACCATCCGTTCTCCAGTTATAAACCGCTGGCATTCCTCTGAGAGCCGAGTCAATGCCTAAATAAACCGGTTTCTTGTTGTTTCTCTTGATCGCCGCCAAAGACTCGATTGCGACAGCCGCGACAGTGGGGGGAACCAGTTTCCCGTATTCGGGAGCGAGATCGACCGCGAGTCCATACTGAAGCGCGCGAAGGTATCCGGGTGGAAGACTGAACGAGGTATTGAGTGCTGCCGACGTAAGTGGCTTTACGCTATAAAATACGAGCGCGTTTGTGGAATCGGTCGGAACCGGCCATACGTTAACATTTCGCTTCGGATATGCGTCGTCAATGTAGCAGAAAAGAGGGAAGTTCGATGTCAGAGTCTTCAGAATGACTTCGGAATACTGATCGACATTGAGTATCGTCATCGGGAACTCAATGGCAGGCGTGGATCCAGAAAGCTGAATCAGGGCTTTTTGGATCCTCATCGGATAAATCGAGTTCAGGTTCCCACCGGTTCCCCATGTGTATGTCTGCTGAAGTCCGATGGAGCTCATCGGGAACACTTCTCGCAGGACAGGAAACGCGATCAAGCTTTCCGCTGACCAGCTATCGAGCAGGTTATTGAGTGTCGTCAGAGCGTCATTGACATCATCAGACGGCGCAGTCTCGCCCGAGGCAAGAACTCCGATAAGTCGCATCGCTCCGTTGATGAGGTCTAAGCCAGTCACTCTTTAGCCTTTTTTGAGGATTTCTTTGGCGCTGGCTCTTCTGACGCGTCGACAAGCGCGGACTTCTCCTTGATGTGAGCGGGATTGTCTACCCACTCCGCGCCCAGTGCGTCCTCTTCGTTCTTCGATCCCACGACGACGCTTTCTTTTGTCGCGTGGTATTTCCATTTCGGAAATTCAACTTTTTCCATTTTTCTGGCCTTTTTTGAATCCCCCGCCAGATGCACTCGCTAGATACATCCAGCGGGGGTTATTTTTACTTGGCGAGAATGCCCAAGTTCTTGAGCGCAATCACGATGTCTCCGATCGTGTAGGCTGTAGAACCAATGCTTCCGTCGAAGGTCGTATTAACGAAAACCGAGGTCGTGGCCCCTGGGGTCGGGGTATGGACGTTTCCGCTCGGGCTAGCCGGTTGAACGACCGGCGTAGCTCCGAAGAAACCGACGAGGGAAGACGCGGACGCGCCGACTTGGACTCCATCGCCAAGGCTGTTCGGGACTTGGCTTTCGTTCGAACTGCTGACGAGACTTGCTTCTGGTGACATTTCTTTTCTCCTTCTTTGTTATCCGAAGATTCGACAAGCCCACTCCGGACGGAGTGCGGCATTGCCCCAGAGGATGTCGAGACGACACGGGATCTGGTCGGAGTTGATGTCGTACGCGCGGACGATACGAATCGAGAGACCCGATTCTTCGTCTTGCGCGCGAGCAGCGAAATGCACACCTTCCGGAAGCTCCATGTCAGCGCAAGCCAACGAGAACGCATCCTTATGGCAAAGCATGTTGTTCGCCGTGAGGGTCGAAGCAGACGCAGCAAAGGTCAGAACAGCACCGCTTGCCGGAGAGGCGTCAACAGTCTGGGTAGAGCCGCTCACGATGATCGACGGGCTGATCGAGATGGTCATGTTTCCAGAACCATCAGACGATCCAACCGCAGTCGCGATGAACTGCTGAAGAACGCCAGTAGACTGCTTCGTGATCGGGTTGACCTTGTGAACGCCTGCGATCGTGAAAACGTCGCCGACTTGCACACGGGCCGCAGCTGCTGCAGTCCAGCCGTTCGTGATCAGGCTTGCACCAGTTTGGGATGCGCCGTTCACCACCGGAGATCCACCGAGTTGACCTGAGGTATAGCTCTGAATGTTCTGAGCCATATACCACTCACCGCCCAGGCCTTCACCCATCATCCCGCTTTCATATTGCTCAGCGATCTTGCTGGAGCTTTGAAAGAGTCCAGAGAATGCCGACACAGCAGCGACCTGCGCAGCCGGATTGATGAAGAAACAGCGCTCTCCATCCATCGGAGCTGCAAGCTCATCCAACTTCTGTTGGGCTTGAAGGTACGTCTGGATTGCTCCGGTAGCGCCGGCGCCGCTCGGAGCGGTTCCGGGAGTACCCACAGCGTTGTAGGTATTCTGATACGCCATCTGGAGGTTGAGCAGATCGACTTGGTTTGCGACTGCGACGACCGCGGGCTTGATATAGCGCTCAGCGAACTTATCGATCGTGAGGGTCAAGTCCTGAGATGTGAAGGTGAAGTCACAGCCGGTTTGATTCGAAAGAACCAACGGGACCATTTCTTCGTTCACGTTCTGGATTTGGATCGCGGGACCCGAGCGGGTCGTCGGTCTCCAGGGTTTGCGAATCGTGACCGTGTTACCGATCTTTGCGCCGGTTTTCGCGAATTCTTTCGAATACTGCTTATCGATTTTCTTCGTGAATTTCAGGTTGTTTTCGAACATCCGCAACGCTTCCGCTGCAATGATGCTCGGGGTAAGTAACGAGTTAGCCATCTAGCGTCGGGCAAAATTATCTATGCCCGCCTCCGTTTATTTTTGAGCTCTTCCTCGCGTTGGCGCTTGTAGGCCTGGAAGTCGGTTCGGGCGAGTTCGTCCAAAGACTTCTGGACTACGGGTCCTTTTCCGCCTCCTACCGGCGCAAGCGGCTTCGGGGCTGAGCTTGTTTTTTTGGTTTCTGTTTTCGGCGCAGAGGCTTTAGAGGCGATTCGAGCTTCGAGCTTTCCCATTTCACGGGCAGCATCGATCGGAGAGAGGCGGCAAATGCGTTCGGCCTCCTTCGGATTCTTTGCTAGCTCGTAAAGGAGTTCAGGACCGTTTTCAGACTTGACGAGAACACTTTCGACGGCGGCCGAGATACGGATGTTTGACACGTTCTCAAGCACTTCGTCGAAATCTTCGGTCTTAGCCTTGAAGGAGTTCAGCCGTTCTTGATAGGTCTGTACCAGCTTTGCCTGCTCGTCCCTGATTCTCGATTGCTCGAGTTTCTGGTCTCGTTCCTTGAGTTTCTGCTCGGTCTTCCAATCCGCCAAAGCCTCGACGTACTCTGCGTGCGTGTCGAACTTTGCTGGATCGGGTTTTCCTTCAGAAGTGGCAGTCTTGGCTTCGACTTGGGTCTCTGGTTTGGTCGCGCTAGCGCCTTTAAGCGCCTGCTGCTTCCAATACTCGATTTCCTGCTGAGCCAAAGTGTTTCTCTGATTCAGCTTGTCGATGCGTCGCTGGAAACCGCTCTTTTTCTTTCCCGGCTTTTCTTCCTTCGTTCCTTCCGTGGTTTCGGCTCCCTCACTGGCTTCCTCTCCAGCTTGGGCTTCCTGTTCCTCGTGGGATTCTTCGCCTTGGGTTTCCTCTGTTTCTGCGGTTTCCGAGGTCGCAGACAGTTCTTGCTCAGGGGCGGTTGCCTCCGGCGCGGATCCTCCAGCCGATGCCGCGGCTTTCTCGGGGACCTGTTCCGCGGGCTTCGGTGCCTCAGGTGCAGGTTGAGTGGGCGTTGGATCATTCGATTGGACGGTGATTGTCATGGATTTTCTCCAGGGGTTTGACCCGGTGAAGACCCACCGGTAGGGCCGCTCCCGATGTGACCGACACCAGCGTAATTTCCGCCATCGGCTCCTTCGGGATTGAAATCTTGGGGAGCACCGATCGGTTGACCGATGCCAAGAAGCTTCTCTCGCTGCATAAGTTCTTTGACTTGCGACTCGAGAAGCTTGATTGAGGATTGGGAGCCGAGCTTCGCGAGATTGATCTCGATGTCGGCTTGGATTTTGGCCATTTCAACGCGTTCGCGATGCTCAAGATCGAGCTTTTTCGTCTCGATGACTTTAGTAGTCTCGTTGAGCTCGTCGGTGAGCTTCTTGATGAGCATTTGGGCTTGAGCCATCTGCGCTTGAACGATTGGCGGGATTTGCTTGTTCTTGGGATCGTCTTGAAGTTGAGGAGGGAGGAGTTTTCTCAGGCGATCAGCGATCTCCTGGGCGCCAGGCCAATCCATGTTTTTCGCAATGAGGTCCGAGCACGCTTGTGCGACTTGCGGGACGGCCTTTGAGAAATCAAGCATGGACGCTGCGGCTTCTTGCCTGCGCGTCGCGTAGCTTGGGCCGGTGTCGACGACCACGTCGTAACGTCCTACAGAGAGGTCATAGAGAACCTCTTTTCCGGTATCCTCATCCTTGTAGGTCTGGTTGAGCTTGACGACTTTTTGGGTGCCGTCCTCTTTTACGATTCGTGCCGCGCGCGCACTGTCGTAAACTTTCGGAATGATTTCTACGAGGCATCTACCGGTGTGCCTGATCGACCGCTTCATGTTGTCGAAAAAGTGGAAATTGGAGAGCTGGGTTTGGCTTGCGCGATTTTGAATCGCTACACCGCTGACTTCGTTCGATTGCGCGCCCAGAGCTGCGTCGAAAACACCGGTTGTAGCCTTGATATCGTCTGCTGCACCGGCCGCGGCTTGAGTAATGGCCTGGACAGCTGGCTCAACGGCTTGTCTTTCTGGGGGAGGAGCGGGCTGACCGTTTAGGCTTGTGGGCTTATATTCGAGATAAGCGTGATTTTTTCTATTCGCGCTTTCCCATTCGGATTCATGGCCTTCGAACTGGCCTTCAGCCCCGATGAAAGGTGCCCTAGGAGCAAGCGCAATAGCCTCGGTCGCGGCCGATTTCCAATAATTGAGCATCCGCTGCGGATCTTTCGCGTGGCGGATGACCGATTCGACGATCTTCTTTCCATTGACGTAGAGTTCGTTTCCGTAGCAGGGGATGATCGGTATGAATGATCCGACCCAGATCGTTCGCTCGATGATTTCAATTCCCGTGATTGTGCACCACTTGACGACAGGGATCTTTGTGTCTCGATACCTTACGACGCTCGCATCAATGCCTGCCGCTTTAGCGCTCGCCTGTCTTGCTTCGAGATCCTTGTCGAGAACTGTTTCGCCGGTCGCGAGAAGGTGAATCCTGGATGGAGTGAGTTCTTTGTACAAATACTCAGCGACTCGGCAGCTATCTGATTTCACCCAGGTCGGAACGTTGTTTCCGATTGCGCTCCAGTCGGAAGCTTGCGCAAGTTTGGTTCCCGGATAGCGTGCTTTGTATTCCTCTGGAGACAGATCTTCTACGATGAAGCCCCAATTGGCGTCAGAGCCATCTGGCTCCTGCGCGTAAGGGTCGAGAAATACTGAAAAAGGATTTCGGATTCGTTTGATGAAAATTTCTTGATCTAAACTTTCCGGATCAACGAAATCGGTGAGAAGGCGCCAATATCCGAATCCGCCGCGAGCGGCAGATTCTCCACCAGTATCGTACGCGCTTTCTGCGTTTGAGTTGTACTCGATGTGGCGAATGATTCCCTGGATGAGCTCCGCGATTTCATCCGTGGCTTCGTCATCGACAGGCGAAACTTTGATCGCAGGCCTATTTTGGCGCTGATCATTCGTGACTTGCTGGACTTGCTGAGGAAGGCGGTTGACCGTGAGGCAGGGTCTTCGGTCGATGTCCCGCTCCTGCTGAATCTCGAGCGGCCATTGTTTACCCGAAAGGAATTCAAGATCCTCTTGCGCGGCCTTCCGCATGTCGCTTTCGGCCTCTTCGGCGAGCGCGAAGCGCGCTAGGGCGGTCTCTAGGATTTCTTCATCGGTCGCTTCGAGATTCTCGTCGGGAATCTCTCGGCCCGAATCTGCGTCTTTGTACGCAGCAGCGCCTGCTTCGGCTTGGACATCGGCATCAAAGTCCGCGGCGGTTGAAATGGTCGAATCAGCCACGATTCCATGCTGAAGCCGTGATTCACTATAGGGGGGCTATAGATTAGCTATTGTTACAGATGCCGTACCATTGAGTTGCCGCGGGTGCCTTGCACCTCGAGGTTCGGCCGAATCAATTCTTCCTTGGAAGGCCCGCGGCGCCAAATCAACCTTGAGGATTCGGCTCCGTAGCTCAGCGATTAGAGCGCCCGTCAAAGCCGTTCGACTCGGCGGCAGGAGGTCGCGAGTTTGAATCTCGCCGGAGCCGCCTTATCCCATCCAAGATCCAGAACCCCGGAATGCCTCGCGAGCGCCGCGATTCACCTTTGGCTTTTCCTTAGGAAACTCCGCTCCGAGTGCGACATCTAGGATTCTAGCCCTGCAATCGAGCATGTCGTCGTTTACGCACACGGGGAAAGCCAAGTATTCATCGTCCGTGAAAAGCTGCACGTAATCCCGCGATCTTCCCTCATAGTCGACAAAAGACAGTCTTCGCGGAGAATAAAAGCGTCCTTGCTCGTAAACGGGGACGAGTCTTCGGATTCGGTCCTCTTTCGGCATGGCCCCGCCCAGCTCGACAATCTCAAAACGATAGTTTTCCTGCTCCATGACGTAGCGCATGTGCTCGATATCCGCCTGAAGGCCGTAGCTCTCGTAACCCACTTTCCTGGGCTTATATTTTCGGTGAAATTCAAAGAGCTTCTTTGCGCGCTGAGTGAGGTTCAGTCGGTCTCGAATGGCATCCAGAAGGTAGTAGTTGCCGTCTGGAGCGAGACCATGAACCTCCATGACCGTGTAATCGCTCGTTACCTTTTTCTTACTCGCGGGATCAACCAGAATGTAGACGTTGAAGCCAGAATAGTCGGGCTGGCTCTCATAAAAACGCTGCCATTCTTCCTTGAAGCTCATGGCTTTGTCTGCGACAGGATCCTGAAGCATTTGAGTACCGAAGGTGTAGGGGCCCATGTCCCTGCGCTTCTTTAGCAGGAGCTCGTCAGACAGAAGAACTGATTTTCCTTCTGGGGGCGACTTTCCATTGTCCGTCGCCTTGTGAATCCGCGGAACAACCGAATCCCTAGCGATCATCTCGCGGTACGTGTCGTTTACGTGATAGCGCGTTCCGATGTAACGCCGCTTAGTCCTGTCACCGCTCCCGAGGTTAAGCGACATTTCCCAAGCTTGTGTGGTCTTCTTGATCTGATCTGGCGTACTCACTGATTCAAGCGTCACCACGTCGTCATAAATCTGGTGAGAGAAGTGACGCGAGGTAGGTTGGCCGTCGACCAATCCCCATGCCTCAATTGTGGCCTCTTTGGGGTTTGTCTTCCTTTTCACGACAATACCCCCGTCTAGAGACCACTTCGGGGCCTCGACTTGTGGCTTCTGATAGAGAATGTCTGGGAAAAGTGATTTCAGGTATTCGTTCTGCTCAAACTCGCGCTTGATCTGCTCGAGGAACGCTTTCGCGATCGGTCTCGTATGGCTAAAGATGCCGAAGGTCGATTCCGGATCGCACAAAATGTCCTGGATTGTCTTTGCAAACGTGATGATCGTCGATTTGTAGTGATCGCGCGCCCAGAGATCCAAATGCCCATCGGGGCTTGATTGAACTTCTCGGCACCTTGCGTATAACCAGTCTCGGTCAATATCGCGGCGTTTACACGCAACGGTGAGAAGAAAGAACAGATCTGTCCTGCAAAGCTTCCGCTCGGCATGGGCGTTGCCGGTCTCCATGACCATCCGATAGAAATCGTTGGCCTGCTCGCGATTCATAGCGGAGCAATCGATCTTATCCGCGAACCTTCGCCTCTCGCGCTCTTCTAGATGCGATAAAAGCTCGAGCTTCTCTTCTTTGGTCATGAGTCAGAAATGATGATCAGGAGGATCATCAAAATGATGAAGCTCAAGAGTCCGATCGGATCTGGCGATGCAGCGATATCACTCAATGAGTCCATACAACTTCATTGTGGCAAGATGCGCGCAAATCTTTGCCAATTCATCGACGGAAATACGGTCCGACTTTCCGCAGCAACGTTTAGCCTTTTTATGGCTCCCACACGGGCATTTGATATTTCTGTATTTTCTCAGGGGATTTAGAGCGAGTTGAGGCCGTTCCGATTGATCCATTAGTGCGTTCTTCCTGTTTTCTTTGCGAAATCCTCGACAAAGGATCTGACAATGAGCCAGTAATCCCGCGTGGAAGGCACGTCGTCATATTGGGAAATGATTAGATCGATATCCCTGATCGCTCTCTTTCCGAGCCTCATCCAATAGACTGCGGCCATTTTCTGCGGGTGAAACCTCTCAGTCTTTGTCATTTCTTTTTCGGGTGATGAAAGTGTTTCGCGTTCTCAGCGAACTGAGCGCGCTCTCGCTCGAGCGGATTCGTCGAGTGAAGCGCCTGATCAAGTTTCTTCTCAGGAATCGGATGTCCGTTCTTTACGCCGAGTTCCTTGTGGAGAGCACCTTTTTTAAGATTAGGTATCCAGAGCTTCGTTCCCATGGTTTCCTCCTTGAATTGTTCCATCGAGTTTTTCGCGCACGATTTCGACTGAGGCTGGAGCATCAAAGCAAATTTTTGCCCGAATAGATGGGTTTGACTCCGCGATCTTGATTTCGACCTCTTGCCCTCCGACAGCCAGAAAGATGCGCTCGCCCTTTTTGAGAACCAAAACGAGCCTTCTGATTCGGTTCGGATCTTCTTTAGGGTTGTGGCTCATTCGGAGTCCTTCGCCATCAGCGCCTTGATTTTAGCGTCAAGCTCGTCATCGCTTAGGTCTCGCGAGCTTTTTGTCTCGATCGGTTTTCCGTTTGGTCCGGAGAGCTCATGCGCGGCCTTGTCCTTCTGATCGAGGTGCTGTTTTCCAAGCCAAATCAGAAGTGCGGGATTCCCTTTTTTCGCGGCCTGCCACTGCGCGCGGCGAAGTGCGATTTTACCGAGGCTTCGTTTTTGAGCGAAATACTCCGCAAAACTGATTCCGTGCTGTCGCTTACAGGCGCGAGCGAGAGTGTCGACGGAGATTTCAAGAAACTCGGCGATCTCTTCCTCTAGACATTGAAGCCTGCAGAGCTTCTGTACCTGGATCCAGTCGATGACTTTCTGGGGTCTCGCCATGAATCCAGCTTAAACAAGTCATTAACAATAGTACTACTATAGCCACACTATAGATTAGACATTCTAATGCTTGCGTTTATAGTGAAAATCATGAACGGACGAACTCTGGATCAAATCATGGAAGGCTTCAACCCGAACGCGAGGAAGCGCCAAGAGGAAACCACTTTGACTCTGTGGGTTCCGGTCTCCCTGAAGGACCGATACAAGGCGATCCAGCGCAAGAGTGGCAGGTCTTTCTCTAAGACCCTTTGCGAGATTGTCGCGGCCGCGATCGAAGCTGCCGAATCGAAAACAGCCTAATGCGTCGAAATCGGGACGAGCTTCGTATGCCCGTAGTCGCGATCGCCGGGAGATAGACACATAAAATTAACTTCCGCGTGCGGGTAGCGCATAAATCCGCCGGATTGCTCCTGGGTACTGACCACTTCGATTGTCTTCCCGTTTTTCGCGCAGTAATCGCTCGCCTCGCGGTACGCATCCGCCTTGAGCCCATTGGTCCCGACGAACGCGGAGCCTCCCTCGCGAGTGACCATGTACGAATCTGGGCCTGTAGGGACGACCCCGGTGCTTGAGGCGCAGCCTGAAAGCGCAAGAATGGCGACGAGGATGAGTGTTCTCATGCCCATTTTTCGGCATTCTGATCAAATAAATGAACCTCTAGCCAGTTAAGACTAGCCAGTTAAGATTTAAGGCTTGGGCAAATTTTTTTTGACGAACTCGGAAAGAACTTCTAAGGCGGCCCCTGCATTCGGCGGCTTGGTCAGGTCTGGATCTAGGAACAGCTCGGTTTCGCCAATCCCAAGCTTCTGAGCAATTATCCTGCGGGTTTCTGGGCGCGGAATCTGTCCGTTCTCCAGAGCGTTATACGTGCGTAACGGAATGCCCAGCATGTCGGCCATTTCGGACTGCGTGCTTTGACCCCTCAGTCTGCGAAGATGATAGGCAACCACTTCCTCAATAGTTCTCAATATATGCATTTTAATGGCGCATCCTTCCGTAAGACAGGCTGCTTAGTTGCATTTTAATCTTGCAATAAGCAGCTAATCAGCGTATATTTACGTCATGGATCGGCTGAATGCGAAATTTCGCGAATACATCAGAGCACGGGGCATCGACGGGAAAGCGGACGTCTGCAAGGCGACCAAGCGCGGAATGCGCACGGTCGAAAGGTGGGCGGAAGTGGAAAACAGCATTCCCGAGACACTTCGGTACGACGTCGCTGTAACGATCGGCTGTACCCATGAGGAAGCCCTGGAGCTAGCGCAAGAGGGTTGCCCAAGCCAAGGGAAGGCGAGCTAACTAATTTTGTCTTACGCGGGGCAAGACGCCGCGCTTGTACATGCTTGGACGCGATGTGTCAACTTTTTTGTGTGTGGAGTTTGCGTGCCGATTCCTTTGATTAAACAAGAATACAGGCCGGAAGTGAAAGAAGTGGTTGAGCGCCTTTTGGAGGACTCCCGCTTTGAAGGCTATCTCACTGCGTATGCGGAAGCCGTGCTCGATGGGTCTCCCTCATCTCAATCCGACGCCCTGAACACGCTCCATATTCTCACCAAGAACCGGATCGGAAACGTAGAAGCTGATTTGATCGAAGAGCATTTCGGCGGGGAGGGGATATGAGTAAGCACACGCCGGGACCATGGGGAACGGAAGAGTCGCTGCCTCGCGGAGACGATGGTCACATCAGCGTATGGGTGTCTCATCATGGCAATGGAATCACCGAGATTGTTCGCGGAGAAAATCTTAAAGAACGCAGAGCAAACGCCCGTCTGATCGCCGCTGCTCCGGAAATGCTGGAGGCGCTGAACCGCGCGCACCTTGAGATCATCGGTCTCTTAAACGATGGCGACTTCAAAACGAACATCACGCTTGATCTGGGGTACATCGTGGATGCAATTGCCAAAGCAGAGGGCGCATGAGCAAGCACACGCCCTCCTGCCTGATCTTTATCTGTAGCTGTCCTAAACCCAAACTCGTGAAAGGTAGTAACAAACATGAGTAAGTCATTGATCCAAATTGCACAAGATTCCGCAGCCCTTGAGGAGCTGCTTCAAGAAACGGGAGGGGAGTTGGATTCAACTCTAGAAACCTTCCTTGCTGAAATCGAAACCGGTCTGACCACAAAAGCTGACGGATATTACAGCATGATGGACCATTTGAGTGCGACAGGTGAGCGTTACCGCAAGCGCGCAGAGGCGTACCGCGCTGCCGCTAAGAGTGCCGAAAACGTAGTCGAACGCATGAAAGACCGCATTCATGCCGCCATGGGACTGATGGGCGTGCAGGAGATCGAAGGAAAAACTATTCGATTCAAGATCCAGAATTCGCCCGCATCTCTGAAGATCGAAGATGGTTCGAAACTTCCGGCTGACATGACAATAGTAACGGTCACTCCGGATTCCTCAAAGATCAAAGCCGCCCTAAAGGCCGGAGAAACTATCCCTGGCTGCCGTCTGGAACAGGGAACCCACGTTCGTTCTTATCTGAAGAAGTAAAGGAATCTGGTGATTTATGAGTAGTACAAAAATCTATCAGGCAATTCCCAAACTTATGGCCGAAGTAGGTTCCATCGCAAAAGGAAGACAGAACAAGCAGCAGGGTTATGTGTTTCGTGGAATTGATGATGTTTACTCCGCCCTTCAGGCCCCTCTGGCAAAGCATGGTGTTTTCTTTGCTCCAAAAGTGCTGGAACAGCACAGAGAAGAGCGCGCAGCGAAAAGTGGCGGGGTTTTGATCTACACGATTCTAAAAGTTGAATTCGTGTTCTTCGCTGACGACGGGAGCTCGTTTTCCGTCACGACTATTGGCGAAGGAATGGACTCCGGAGACAAGTCGGCGAACAAAGCCATGAGTGCGGCTTTAAAATACGCGCTTCTTCAGCTCTTTTGTGTTCCAACGGATGAGCCAAAAGACTCTGAAAACGACTCACCGGAGCCTACACCCAAGAAGGGTGCCGACATTAGGCCGATCAGTGGACATGGGTCTGGACGGGCTTCCTCAGAAGGAAGCGGCGCTTTTTGTCAGGCATGTAGTGCAGAGCTTCTTATTAGCAAGTCCGGAGCCGGTTATTACTGCCCCAATTTCAAAGACACCTCTGTTGGAGAGCACACCCGAATTAAGGCGGTTGAACTTGCCGCGTTCAAACAGCACCAAGAATTGAACAATCAACAGGATGTTCCGTTTTGAGCGACGAAGCCATCTTCAAGAGCATCAGCGAGACCGTGACTCCGATCTTTGATCGGCATAAGGGTCGCCGTCTGGAAATGATGCGCAAACTCCTGCTCTTGGATCAGCGCCAGCTTGGAGAAAAACTGGGCGTTCCTCCGCAGATGATCTCGAAGCTCGAGCGCGGAGTTACGCCCGTGAGCAAAACACCGATCACGCTCGACAAGTTTTTTTCGGTCTTTGGCTGCCTCATGGATCACATCCTGAGTAACGCCAATCGCAAGGGTTTCGACTACGAAGATATCAACCTCAAATACTGGAGAGAAAAAGACAAACGAAAGGGAAATAGAACGGCGAGAATGCCTTATCACCGCTACAAAAGCCGCTGGAAAACTGTTAACAACCGATAGGTTCAGTTAACATAATATTTAATATGGTTTTCACAGAGCTTTGACGGAAGCGTCTATCTATTGGCGGAAGCTTTTGGATGGATTGAATAAGGACTATTTATAAATCTCGCCGTTCATTCGTAACGGCATGAAAAAGAAGAAAAACTCACAAAAATCGTCTTCACAATTGAGAGTGTCACTCAAGACACGCTCGTCTGACAAGAACAATCAAACGAAATCAATAATTCAAGAGTATTTGCGCTTTCACCCGCTCGCGCGGAAGAGGGCTGCCTAAACCGTATTTGATTTACGGCGTAGGCATGATGCCTCGTCGCACCTACCACGGACGGAAGCAGTAAGGCTTTTGTGTGGACCTTGCCAGGATCGGCTTGGGCCGGGAGTAGTGTGTGGCGAAATACGACGGTGCGACTATCGAAGTCGTCAACTGGGACAAATACAACCCGCGAACGGATGCTAAGCGTCCGACATGGTTCCGACTCGACAACACATTGGCGACGAGCGCCGGATTTCACGGACTCGATTGCGAGCAAAAATGGCTTTGGGTTGTCATCATGTCACTCGTTTCACAGAAGAACGGAGAACCAATCACATGGAACTCCGGTTACGTGCTTGCGATCACAGGAATAAAAGAAAAGAAGCAAGACGAAACCATTGAAGTGTTTGAGAAATTCGTCCGCTTGCGCGTGTCTCGCGATGTTACTTCAAAGTTACATTCCGAGTCCGTGCGCGACTCGCACGCTACGAACATAACGAACGAACATAACGAACATAACGAACAGAACATAACGAACACGGTAACTTTTGATCTTGAATCTATCTATCGTCGGTATCCGCGCAAGCTAGGTAAGAGCAAAGGCATTGGTAAACTAGAAAAAGAAATCCGCTCGCAGGAGGATTTTGAAAAGCTGATCGTCGCGGTTGAGAACTATGCCGCTTCTCGGCGCAATCAAGATCCGCAGTACACCAAGCACTTTTCCACGTTTGTCTCAGAATGGCGCGATTGGGTCGCGTACACGCCAGAACCCCAACCAATGCCGGATAACTCGGCCACGAGGCGATTAAGAGGCAATCAGTACGCTTTGGAACAGGCATTAGCTTCGATCGGGGGAGACGATGAGCAAGCAAGCTGAAATCATGAAGCTCATTGCCGCGCTCGCGGAGTATTACGACAAGGTTCTGAGCCCAGGACAACTGAAGGCTTACACCGAAGATCTTATGTGTCTGGAGCCTGCGCAGCTTTCACAAGCGGTTCTGACCTACAGGAACGATCCAAGGCATGACCGCTTTCCGCTTCCGGTGAAACTCAAGGCCATGGTCGGAGCGGTCATGGACCCGGAAAGCGAAGGCGTTCAGATTGCCGGACGCATTCTCGCGGCGATCACTCAGATTGGTCCCTATCAAGCGCAGCGCGCCCGCGAGTCCATCGGAGAGATCGGATGGCAAGTAGTCCAGATGGAGGGGGGATGGATGCAGCTTTGCGAGATCCAGACCGATGACATCCCGATTCGGAAAGCCCAATGGCGACAACTTGCGAAGTCTCTATGCGAGCGAGGCTCACGACAGACATTTCCGCAGATTGACGGACCGGACGGAAACGGCGGCGGAAAGCTACTCGGATTTTTCAAGGAGATGCCCAAATGATTTGCGTCGGATGCTGGTTTAAGCCGTGTCGTTGCAAGAAAGGTGGGAAGAGATGAGGTGCGTTTGCGGACGTTCGCATTTTCAGGTTGGTTATATTTCTAAAATCGATCACGAAAACGGGAAGATTACGGTGACAGCTTTCGATGAATGCCGTGACGCTTGGTTTCGTGAGAACGAATGGAGTGGCCTGTGAAACTGAAACTCACGAAAGATCAGATTGAAAAAGTTTATAGGCTCCAGCAAGAAGGGCTTTCAAACAATCTCATCGCCATTCGCATCGGGGTTCATCCCTCGACTCTCGCTCAAGCCTTGCGAAAGGCCGCGCTGACTAAAGGCAATAAATTCTCAGCTGAGGCTGGCGAAGGCTTCCCGTCAAAGCTTGAGGGCGCAGTCCACCAGATGCTTTTACTGCGTGAACGCGCGAAAGAGATCCGAAATATTCAACGTCAGGTGAGAGTAGAACTCACGAAGTCCGCCATCGCGACAAAGGTTGATTTCAGTTTCGAAGAATCTCCTCTTTGGGAAACCGTTTACTGCGAAGCCAAGGGAGTGGCTACCGAACGCTGGCAGCTACTCAGAAAGCTTTGGGCTCATTACGGGCCAGGAAAACTTGAAATTTGGGGCGGCTCTCATCACCGGCCGAAAATAACAGGAATTGTAATTCCGGAGGTATCGGCATGACTCAGAAATTGGTAGCCGCAAAGGATCTTACGATCGCAGTGACACGAAGGGCTCTCGGTAGCGCGACTCTCTTCATCCTGAAAAATAACAAGTCACAAGACTCGAAAGAGATCGTGTCCGGCATTCTCACGCGCAGAAAAGTGAACGATCAAAAGATTTCTAACGCGTGGAAGAAAGTGCGGGGTGAGTTGTGACTGCTACACGCGCGGCGCTTTATCTCGCTTCGTTCATCGTCGGATGGACCGCGATGTATCTCATCGTTGAGCTGCATCTGTGGCGGATGCTTTAGAAGTTTAAGAAAAATTGAATCAAATGCCCGAGAGCAAAGGAGAAAATATGAAAAAACACGAAGGTAACTTGGTTGTTTCGAAGGACACGGAAATTGACTTTGAGGAAATCACCGGCTCTCTGAGAGTCGAATCAGGGGTGAAATTTTCCGCTAAGAAATTGAAGCGGGTCGGTGGATACCTGTACGTCTACTCCAGCGCCACGCTCCCGAAGCTGGAGACGGTCGGTGGAGACCTGTACGTCAACTCCAGCGCCACGCTCGATGCTCCGAAGCTGGAGACGGTCGGCGGATAC
>Ga0134128_10002174_pt1 | contig 24469 bp, 22 predicted proteins | sample KB31754_FD_96462 | JGI IMG/M metagenome (GOLD analysis project Ga0134128, IMG submission 96462) | Terrestrial soil microbial communities with excess Nitrogen fertilizer from Kellogg Biological Station, Michigan, USA - KB3-175-4 | ecosystem: Environmental > Terrestrial > Soil > Unclassified ...
GCGTTGTTGTGGGGGGCGGCCATCCGCATCCTTGCCGTAGCACCGCTACGACGCGTCGCCGCGCCTAGCATTCGACCGTTTGCGGGCGGGCGGCGATCCGACTGCGTGCATGCCAAACAGATCATAAACAGGCTCTTACATCCCGGGCGTGCAATCGGTGCAATGGTCGATTTCGGGCAAACCGCGTTGCAATTTCTCATTCAAATCGCGCAATGCCGTGCGCAACCCTTCCTCGATGACAGGATGATAAAACGGCATCTCCAGCATGGCAGGCACGGTCATCTGGTTTTGGTGTGCCCATGCCAGCAGGTGGCCCAGGTGTTCGGCGCGCGGCCCGGCCATTTCGGCACCGAGGAAGCGCATCGAGCCATATTCGCCATAGACGCGCAAGAGCCCGCGGTTTTGCCGCATCACGCGGCTGCGGCCCTGGTCTTCGAACGACACCACGCCGCAGGCAAGCTTCGCCGGCAATTCAGCAAACGACTGGCCTGCCACCACGATCTGCGGTTCGGTGAAGGCGATATTGAGCGGGCTGCGGCGCAAGCCGGGGCGCACCGCAGGGAACAAGGCGGCATTGTCGCCCGCAATACGGCCCTGGTCGGCCGCTTCATGCAGCAACGGGCGTTCATGGTTGGCGTCGCCGGCGATGAAGATGGCGCTCGAACCGCATTGCATGGTGTGCGCATCAAAGCGCGGCACACCATGGGCATCAAGTTCCAGGCCGGTATTTTCCAGGCCCAGTTGCCCGACGTCGGGCATGCGGCCCGCCGCGGCCAGCACGTAGCGAAACTGTTCCGTGTGTTCTGTGCCCTTGCTGTCACGATAGCGCAATTGCACATGCTCGCCGGTCTCATGGGCGGAGAGGATGGTGGCGTGGCAGCGCAGGTCCAGTTCCTGCCCCAGGGCACGCGCCGCCGCCTGTGTCACTTCCGGGTCGGTCAATTGCGCAATGCGCGCGCTGCGGCCGAAAACTGCCACGCGCACGCCCAGCCGGTGCAGGGCCTGGCCCAGTTCCAGCCCGATCACGCCGGTGCCGATCACGGCAACCGATTCGGGCAGGTCCTGCCATTCGAATACGTCGTCGTTGACGACCAGGCGCTTGCCGGCGTCACGCAACTGGGCAGGAATCTGTGGCCTGGAGCCGGTGGCGATCACGATGCGCTCGGCATGGACGATGGTATGCCCGTCAACCTGCAGCCGGTTCGGTGCCAGGAAATGCGCTTGGCCACGCAGGCGCTCCGATTCCGGGATACGCTCCACGCCTTCGATCACGAAGCCGACGAAGCGGTCGCGTTCGGCCCGCACGCGCGCCATCACGGCACGGCCATCGATGCGCAGGTTGTCGGCATGGACACCAAAGCCCGGTGCGTGCGAAATGGCATGCGCCGCTTCAGCCGCTGCGATCAAGAGCTTGCTCGGCATGCAACCCACGCGCGCGCAGGTCGTGCCATAGGGGCCGCCTTCGATCAACACACCGGACTTGCCATGCGACTTGGCCGCACGGAAAGCAGCTAGGCCGGCCGTACCGGCGCCAATCACTGCGAAATCGACGTGCAAGTTATTCATGCTGCCCTTTCGCGTGCAGAAGGAAAATCAGTGCAATGGGCCCGTGGGCGTGGTCTTGTCGCGTATTTCGGCAATGCCTTCGATGCTGCCGACGCGCACGAACACCGGGTTCAGTGACAACATGGGTTCAGTCGGGCGCCAGGCAAACAGCCATTCTTCCTGCGCCGCATCGGCGCGCTCCTTGGAAAACATTGCTCCGAGCGGGCTGGGCTTGCCGTAATACACCGGCGCATCGATACCGGCCCAGCTAGGCAAGACCTTCTGGGCCGCACGATGAAGCCGCTCGCCAAACTGCTCGGTGTCATGAATGATCAGGCAGGTGTCGGCGCCGAAGGTATCGAACAAGCCATCCTTCAAGCTGCGCGTCCAGCCCAGCGTAAGGTAACGCGCAGCCGGCTGGCCTGGACTGACCACAGGCGGAGACAAACGGAATTCACCCAGCGTCAGAGCGCGTTCGAGCCATTGACGGTCGGAATAGCGATACAGTTTGGGCGGACGGGAAGAATCGATACCTGGCATGGAAAACTCTGCAAAAGACCAGGCTATAGTATGCGGCAAAAAACAGAACGCGGCAGGGAATTGCCGCGTGTTACCTGTTTCTCACTCGTCGAGTTGCGGCTGCGCGATGGTACGCGGCTGGAATCGCCCGTCGTTGTTGAACAGCATGGTTTCGATGATATCGACCTTGCCGCGCGACAGCAATTGATGTGGCGGCGCAGGGTATGGCGCCGCATGGCGGATGGCTGCATTGGCCGTTGCCAGGGCGGCTGCATCACCGTTTGAGCGTATCGTGTCGACCGACATCACCGCACCATTGCCGTCGAGCGAATACTTCAAAACAATAACCGCACGCAACAAGGCTTGTGGATTGCCTGGATACACACGGTCTGGATTCTGGTCAACGATGCGCTGCGCCAACACGCGCTTGTAGCGCTCGAGCGACATGTTGTCGGTTCGGTACAAAGGTGCATTGTCCTGGCGCATGGTGCTGTCCGGGCGGCTCGTGTTGTTCGGTGCGGGTTGCGGCGACGGATGATAGACCGGTGGCGTCGTCGTGACGGAACAGCCGGCCAATATGCCTGCCGTGGCCCATGCCACCCGCTTGTGCTTCGTTTTACCGGTTTTCATGATCACGCCTCCTGCCCACAAGCCAGCACAACGTCAATATATGTCATCGCGTTGACGCAGTGAACGCGTTCTTACGAACTGTTACGCGCGAAGCATGATTGATATCACACTTTTACAACATGGCAGCCAATTCGGCCCCCTCGCGTATGGCGCGTTTGGCATCGAGCTCGGCGGCCAGCTTGGCACCGCCTATCACGTGGAAGCGCGGGCCGCTTTGTTGCGCTGCAGTGTCGGACGGCGGCATCAACTCCGTCAGCGAGTCCTGCCCGGCGCAGATGATCACGGTGTCCACCTCGAGCAGACGCGCCGTGCCGGCCACGCTGATGTGCAAGCCCTGGTCGTCGATCTTGAGGTATTCCGCGCCGGCGATCATTTCCACGCCCTTCTTGATCAACGTGGCACGGTGCACCCAGCCCGAAGTCTTGCCCAGTCCGGCACCGAGCTTGCTGGTCTTGCGCTGCAGCAGGTAGACCTGGCGCACCGGCGTCTCCGCGAGCGGCTCGACCAGGCCGCCATTGGCCGCGTGCAGATCGACACCCCACTCACCGAGCCAGTTGTTCAAAGGCAGCGGCAAAGGCACTGTGGGATCATGCAACACGAATTCGCCGACGTCGAACCCGATCCCGCCGGCGCCCACGATGGCCACGCGCTTGCCCACCGGCGCGTTGTTCTTCAGCACGTCGAGATAGGACAAGACCTTGGGGTGCTTGATCCCGTCGATCTTCGGCATGCGCGGCACGATGCCTGTCGCAACAATGACTTCGTCGAAGCCCTCACGCAGCAATTCCTCGCGCGTCACGCGGCGGTTCAATTGCAGCTTGACGCCGGCCAGTTCGAGCCGGCGCTTGAAGTAACGCAACGTTTCGGCGAATTCTTCCTTGCCCGGTATGCGCATGGCGTAATTGAATTGCCCGCCAATGCGCTCACTTGCATCGAACAGGCTCACATCATGGCCGCGCTCGGCCGCCACTGACGCCGCCGACAGCCCAGCGGGCCCGGCGCCGACCACGGCCACGCGCTTGGGGCGCACTGTCTTGACGAACACCAGTTCCGTTTCGTGCCCGGCACGCGGATTGACCAGGCAACTTGCGCGCTGGTTGGAAAACGTATGGTCCAGGCAGGCCTGGTTGCAGGCGATGCAGGTATTGATTTCGTCGACCCGGCCGCTTTCAACCTTGCGCACGAAGTCGGGGTCGGCCAGGAAGGGGCGTGCCATCGACACCATGTCGGCCTCGCCCGATGCAAGGATGTGTTCGGCTTCGTCTGGCATGTTGATGCGGTTCGAGGCCACCACCGGAATGCGCACTTCCTGCTTGAGCCGGCCGGCCAGGCTGCGGAAGGCGGCGCGCGGCACCGACGTGACAATGGTGGGCACACGCGCTTCATGCCAGCCGATGCCGGTGTTGATGATCGACGCACCGGCGCTTTCCAAGGCCTTGGCGACGGCCACCACTTCGTCCCAGCTATTGCCGCCTTCGACCAGGTCAAGCAGGGAATGGCGGTACATGATGATGAAGTTCGGCCCCACGGCTTCGCGCACGCGGCGCACGATTTCCACCGGCAGGCGCATGCGGTTTTCGATATCGCCACCCCAGCGGTCGGTGCGCTTGTTGGTACGCTTGCACAGGAACTGGTTGATCAGGTAGCCCTCGCTGCCCATGATTTCCACGCCGTCATAGCCAGCCTTTTGCGCCAGCTTCGCGCAGCGCGCGTAATGCTTGATCGTCTTCAGAATGCCGGACTCGGACAATTCGCGTGGCTTGAACATCGAAATCGGCGACTTGATCGGCGACGCGGACACCACGAAGGGTTGATATCCATAGCGGCCCGAATGCAGGATCTGCATCACGATCTTGCCGCCTTCTTCATGCACCGCACGCGTGACTTTCTTGTGGTTGTGCACGTCAAAGACCGACGACAGTGTGCCGCCGAATGGCAACAGCCAGCCCTGGTAACTCGGGGAAATGCCGCCGGTGACGATCAAACCCACGCCGCCCCTGGCGCGCTCACGGAAGTAAGCGGCCAGCTTGGGGTAATGGTAAAAACGATCTTCCAGGCCGGTGTGCATCGAACCCATGATGACGCGGTTTTTCAGCGTGGTGAAACCGAGGTCGAGCGGGGCAAGGAGATGGGGGTGGTTTGATTGGGTCATGGGGGTATCCGATTCAAGTCGGACTATTATCGTTGAGAGGCTTAGAGTGGTGGCTCGAAATTCCCCAGCCGGGCGACTACCGGACTCGCCTCTCCCGCAGGCGGGATGGGCGGGTCGCGCAGGCCGGGGTTAGAGACTGCGATCTGGCTGCGCTCGATTCTGAAAACCGATAGCTGCAAATTCAATTGTTTTGGCAATCGGAGACTGGGCACAACGTCCCTCACCCCCAGCCCCTCTCCCGCCCGCGGGCGAGGGGAGCTTTACCCGTCCGCATTGATCTTCGCGACCAATTCCTTAAGCACGCTCTCGGCCCGGTCATTCTCCACCTGGCATGTTCCGGCATTCTCGTGCCCGCCACCGCCATAGGCCAGCATCAATTCGCCGATATTGGTCTTGGACGTGCGGTTCAGGATCGACTTGCCGGTGGCGAAGACGGTGTTCTGGTTCTTCAATCCCCACAAAACGTGGATCGAGATATTCGTGTCCGGGAACAGCGCATAGATCATGAAGCGGTTGCCGGCATAGATCGTCTCTTCACGGCGCAAATCGAGCACCACGAGATTGCCGTGCACGGCCGCACAGCGCTTCAATTGTTCCTTGAATTGCGGTTCATGCTCGAAGTAGATATCGACGCGCTCCTTGACGTCGGGCAGTTGCATGATCTGCTCGATCGTATGGTTGCGGCAATAGTCGATCAAGTCCATCATCAGGTTGTAGTTCGAGATGCGGAATTCGCGGAAGCGGCCCAGACCGGTGCGCGCGTCCATCAGGAAATTCAACAGGTCCCAGTCTTTCGGGTTCAGCACTTCGTCCCGGTTGAACTGCGCCGCATCGCCCTTGTCCACGGCCGCCATCATGTCGCCCCACTCGGCGGGAAACGCCTTGAGGCCACCGTAATAGTCATACACCACACGCGCCGCAGAAGGCGCATCGGGGTCGATGATGTGGTTGGGCCGTTCGCCCGTATTGCGCTTGGTTTCGGAGAGATGATGGTCGAAGGCGAGATGCACGCCTGGCACGTAGGGCAGGTTGGTCGTCAAGTCCTGGTCGCTGACCTCGATCTTGCCGTCCTGCATGTCCTTAGGGTGGACAAACTTGATCTCGTCGATCAATTCCAGGTGCCTCAGCAACACCGCGCAAACCAGACCATCAAAGTCGCTGCGCGTGATCAAGCGGTATTTCTTTGACCCGACTGCCATGAATGCCTCCATGAAGTTTACGGTTCAACCCGAAAGGCTATGATAGTCCAAGTCCGGCTATGCCGTGACGGGAGCAAGACCGATTAGCAACAGTTCACAATTGTTCACCTCAGGTGAACTTGCCTTCGCGCTTGAACTGGTTCGTGGCTGCGACCAATGCGCGCGCAATGCCGGTTTCCATCGCCGCATGCCCCGCATCCGGAATCAGGTGGTAGGCCGCTTCCGGCCAGGCGCGGTGCAAGCGGTCGGCCGTTCCTGGTGGGCAAATCACGTCGTAGCGCCCCTGGATGATGGTGGCGGGCAGATGGCGAATGCGGCTGACGTTGTTGATCAACTGGTCGTCCTCGAAGAACCCCTTGTTCAGCATGTAATGCGCCTCAAGCCGGCCTATGCCCAAGGCCGTTGCGTCGGCCGTGAATTCGGCCAGTGCTTCAGCATGCGGCAAGAGATAGAGGCAACTGCCCTCATAGCGCGCCCAGGCGCGCGCTGCCGGCAGGTAAATGTCGGGGTCATCGCAAAACAGCCGTTCACGATAAGCCTCAAGCAAGTCGCCGCGCTCACCCTCGGGAATCGCCGCCGCGAATTCGGCATGCACTTCCGGGTAAAACAAGCCCATGCCGTTGATGAACCAGTCGATCTCAGGTTCGGTGCAAAGGAAAATGCCGCGCAAGACAAAGCCCGTGCAATGCGCGGGATACGCCTGGCCATAAGCCAGCGCCAGAGTCGCCCCCCAGGAACCGCCAAACACCAGCCAGCGCTCGATGCCCAGCAAAGTGCGCAAGCTCTCGATATCGTGGATCAGCAGGTGCGTGGTGTTGTGCCGGTATTCGCCCAGCGGCGTCGATTTCCCCGCGCCGCGCTGGTCGAACAGCACGATGCGGTAATGGGCGGGGTCAAAAAAGCGCCGGTGCGTGGGTGACAGGCCGCCACCGGGCCCGCCGTGCAGGAACAGCACCGGCACGCCATCGGGATTGCCGCATTGCTCCCAATACAGGGTATGCAACTCATCGACCGGCAACAGGCCGCTGTCATACGGTTCGATGGGCGGAAACAAGGCGGCTTCGGCATGGGCGTCCAGCATGGGGCACTCCTCGGAAAAGAAGCTGGAAGAATCCCCCCAAACTGCGTAATTTGCAATCCGTCACAGGAAAATCGCAAAGAATCCGGAAAACCCCAGAAAAATCGACAATTACCCCTAGCCAAGTCCCAAAAACCCATGTATTATCTCTCGTCTTTGCTGGACGTGATGACAAACGTCCTTTCCAGCTAAGTGCCAAGGCAGTTGCAATTCGGGGTGCTTAGCTCAGTTGGTAGAGCGGCGCCCTTACAAGGCGTAGGTCGGGAGTTCGAGCCTCTCAGCACCCACCAAAGCTGGATACGCAAAGCAGATTTAGGTTTTAGGAGTGGTAGTTCAGTTGGTTAGAATACCGGCCTGTCACGCCGGGGGTCGCGGGTTCGAGTCCCGTCCACTCCGCCAAAAAAGAAAACGCCTGCGCAAGCAGGCGTTTTTGTTTTTATCGTCCATCTTGATTTCCAACTTGCTGATTCCCAGCGCAGTGGAAGTTAGCCCACCCTCATCTATCCAGCGGTTATTCATCCTGTAGCACAATTGTGCTACAGTGAACGCACCATTTCCCACACAAGGGGCAAACCATGTCCACCACGACCATCCGGCTCCCGGACGACTTGAAATCTCGCGTGGCCGCTGCTGCTGAGCGCGCGGGAATCACAACCCACAGCTTCATCCTCGAAGCCATTGCCGAAAAAACCGAGCAGGGAGAACGCCGTGACGAATTCCATGCTGAAGCCGAAGCGCGCTATGCAGAGATACTGGCAACCGGCGAAACCGTCTCATGGGAAGACATGCGCAAGTATCTGGAAGCTCGCAAGGAAGGGAAGCGCCCTCCACTCCCCCAAGTAAGAAAGTTGCTGCCTTGAGTTCGACTCGCATCGAGTTCTCGCGCAAGGCATCGGCAGACTTGGAAAGAATTGTAGACCACCTCGAACAACACAAGGTCGCAGATATCGCATCACGGATTGAGGAAATCCTGCAAAGTATCAACGTACTGCAATTCAATCCGTTCATTGGAAGACCTGCAAACAGCGGCCACCGTGAATTGATCATTGGTACTGGCGTCCGAGGGTATATTGCACTATATCGATATGTCTCCGATATGGATACAATCTTCATCCTCGCCGTTCGGGCCCAGCGTGAAGCAGGGTATCACTAGTATGCTGCAGGCCCTCCACCCAGTCCTGCAAGTCCCGCGCTACGCAGCAATAACGCGCGAATTCCAATTGCGCGCCCCCGGCCGGAACAGCCTGCAGTTCTACCAGGCAAAATAAAGTAAAAAATCGCTTGCCCCTGACGTAACGTCAGGTTTTATGCTTGTTGCCATGAAACCTGAAAATACCCCGCTCAAGATCGGCGAACTGGCCAAACACACCGGCCTGACTGTCCGCACCCTGCATCACTACGACGCCATCGGCCTCCTCTCCCCTTCGCAGCGTACGCCGTCCGGCGCGCGCTGCTATGGCGCGAAAGACCTGGAACGCCTGCACCGTATCCTGGCCATGAAGCAGATGGGTTATGCCTTGCCTGAGATCGGCGCCGCGCTCGACGACCCGGCCACCGACGCCAGGGTCACCCTGCAGCGTCAGGTGGAAACGCTGGAACAACAAATACGCCACGCAGAAAAACTGAGCAAGAACCTGCGCCTGCTGCTCACGCAACTGGGTGACGGCAAACAGCCCGACGATGCGGATTGGCTGACCGCGCTCGAATTGATGGCACTCCACCAAAAGCACATGAACGAAGACGAAATCCACCAGTTGCGCCATCCACCGCAAGGGTCGGCGGCGAACATTGAAGAACAATGGGCCGCCCTGATCGATCAAGTGCGCTCGGCAATGACGCGCGGCCTGGAACCAGGCGCACCCGAAGCCGATGCGCTGGCCTGGCGCTGGATACATGGCGTCATCGCCATGACCGGCAACAATCCCAGGCTGGCCATCAAGCTGCGCCAGATGCAGATGGCCGAGCCGCGTGCCCAAGCCATTGTCGGCATCACCCCCGATATGTTCCACTGGGTCGGCCAGGCCATGGCCATGGCGCGCGTTGCCGTGTTTGCCAAATACCTGACACCGGAACAGACGCTGCGGCTGCGCGCGCTGCAATTGCAATCGATGGCCGAAGACATGGACCGCTGGCCGCGCCTGACCGTCGTCGCCACCGACCTGGTGGCGGCAGGAGCGGCACCCGACAGCCCCGAAGCGCAGGACCTGGCGCGGCGCTGGATAGAACTGGGCCGTGAAAGCCATCACCAGGGCGACCCGGACATGCAGGCCCGCATCCAGCACGCCATCGCCAATGAACCGCAACTGCAAATGGGCGTGGGTATCACACCGCAAGTTCTCGAACTGGTGCGTGGTGCCATCAGCCACGCCCTATCGATCCACGCACGAAACGAAAGGCCGACATGACTACCGCTTACCCCATGACCTGCAGCGCCATGCTTGCCGCCCTGGAGCAAGGCGCGACGACCGCCCTTGCCCTGTGCGACGACGCCATCGCCCGCATCGAGGCCGACCCGGAATTGAACATCGTCGCCGTAAGGGATTTCGACCGCGCACGGCTACAGGCACAGCAGGCCGATGCAGCGCGCGCAAGGGGCGAACGCCGCCCCCTGCTGGGCATTCCGATGACGGTGAAGGAATCGTTCAATATCGAGGGCTTGCCCACGACCTGGGGCTATCCCTTCAACGCCAGATTCAGGGCAACGCAGGATGCGCTTGCCGTTGCCCGCCTCAAGGCCGGCGGCGCCGTCATCCTGGGCAAGACCAACGTTGCCTTGGGCCTGGGTGACTATGAAAGCAACAACCCGGTTTACGGCCGCACGCTCAATCCCAGGGATCGCAGCCGTTCACCGGGCGGCTCATCCGGCGGCAGCGCCGCCGCGCTCGCAGCTGGATTGGTGCCGCTCGAGCTTGGATCAGACATCGGCGGCTCGCTGCGTGTGCCGGCGCATTTCTGCGGCGTGTTCGCGCATAAGCCGACACATGGGCTGCTGCCCGGGCGCGGCCATGATTTCCCCAACCATGTCGCGGCACAGGATCCGCTATCGGTGATCGGGCCGATGGCGCGTTCGGCGGGCGATCTCGAGCTGGCGTTGCGAGTGTTGGCCGACGACGGTGCAGAAGGCGGCCGTCCGCTGCTGCCCGCGCCAGGCGCCGATGGAACGAGGAGCGTACGCGTCCTGGCGCTCCACACCCATCCGGCATGTGCCACCAGCAAGGAAACGCAGGCCGCCGTGGACACAGCGGCGCAGCGGCTTGCCAAGCGCGGTGCCACGGTGAGCGACACCTCGCCGCTCTTGCCAGACCTGCAGGAGATCCACACGGACTACGTAAAAATCCTGCTGACACTTACCAGCCGCGGCAAGCCCGGTGCCGTCTCGCCGCTTACGGCCCATGAATGGCTGCATCTGCTGGACCGCCGCATACGCTGGCAACAGCGTTGGGAAAAACTGTTCGAGCAATTCGACGCCGTGATCGCTCCCGTTTTCGGCTGCGAGGCGTTTGCCCATCTCGATGCGCCGGATTGGGAAACCACGACGCTTGACATCGATGGCGAAAAAACGCTTTATCGCAACCAGCTCGCCTGGTCAGGCCTGGCAACGCTGGCGGGCTTGCCGGCGACGGTTGCCCCGGTTGCGGCCAGCGCACAAGGCTTGCCGCTGGGCGTACAGATTATCGGGCCGCTTCATGGCGACCTGGCGACTATCCGCGTTGCAAGCTGGCTTGAATGAAGACATGCAGCCGGCATGGCGCCGGCCGCCTGAATCAGGCCTTGGGCTCTTCCGTTCCACCCAGTGCAAACACCAGGTCGCCCATCATCTTTGCCAACTCGCCGCTCATCAGGGCAAAGTCGGAATCGAAGCGCTCGTCTTCATTCATCGTGGAAGAATCGTTGTCTTCCTTGAGCACGTCGAGCGCCGCCACGCGCTTCACGGCCAGGGTATCGGTCAGCACGTAGGACACGCGGTCGGCCCAGGTCATGGCCAGGCGCGTGCATTGCTTGCCGGCGGTGATGTGGCGCTGCACTTCGTCGGCATCGACCGTATGGCGCACATAGCGCACCGTGGCCTTGCTCTCACCCGCGGCGCGCAATTCGGTGTCCTGGTCAACCGTGAAGCCGTGCGGCGCGTCACCCGTCATCAGCCATTCGGTCATGCACGATTGCGCCGTGCGCTGCGTGCGCAGGCTTTCCACGGGCAGCTTGTCGACCGACTTCAACAGCAGCTTGAACACTTCATCGGCCTTGGCCGGGCTGGCTGCATCGACCACCAGCCAGCCGTTGACCGGATCGATCCAGGTCCAGGTATTGCGCCACACCGAGAACGCGCGCGGCAGCAATTCATCGGCCACCTGTTCCTTCAGGTCGCGCATCTGCTTGCGGCCCGGCTTGAAGCCCTGCTGTTCTTCGATTTCAGCGGCGCGTGCCTTGGTCACCTGGTTGATGACTGACGATGGCAGCAACTTCTTTTCGGTGCCGAGCTGGATCAGCATCTGCTGATTGACGGTATGCACCAGCACGCCGTTTTCACGCGGCGGGATCCAGCCCTGGCTTTGCAGGTCGAGGCTGGAGCAGGCCTGGAAAGCGTGAGGTGTCAGTTTTTCGTTCAGTTGTTCCGGGGAGAGGGTCCAGGGGGCGTTGAGGCGGTAGATTTGCAGGTTCTTGAACCACATGGCGACGGCACTTTTGAAAGCGTGAAAAAGGGTGCCATTCTACACTGGGGCCAGTCGTTTCAGCAGCGGCGGCACGATCAATCGGTGCGCCGGGATGACGAAAAATAAGTACGCCCTGCCGAGAAAGTTGTGCACGTGCACGATCGTGCTGATGGTCACGTTACGCTGCTTGAATACCGAGATCTGCGCGCGCAGGTGCTTGTCGTCATCGCCCAGGACTACTTCTTCGGGAGAAATCGACAACAGGGTGAAGATGCCGACGCGGTCGCCCACGCGATAATCCTCAAGCGGCTTGTCGCGTTCGATGGCGGAAAACTTGCCCAGGTTCTTCAAGCCGAACCAGCCGACGACGCGATTACGCGTCGTCATCAGGAAATCGAACCAGGATGGTGTCGCCAGCGCCAGCAGCCGTGCCACTTGCAAGGCGCTCTCGTCGTTCTGTTCCTGCTGCACTTCGTAGGCGTCGTAAAAATAAGCCGTCGCTGCTTCGCCGTAGACACGGCTCCCGGATGGCACACCTGTCTCGCGCACTGCTTTACCGGCAAACATCATGAAGCTTCTCCAGAGAAACTCGTCCGCCGGGCTGCGTCGCAAACTTCCAGACAATGGCGGGGGCTTGTACCCACCATTGTAGATTACTTGTTGTAATAAGGATTGTCGGGCCCGTCGTAGGGCACCGGGAAAGGCGTGGTGCGACCGACCAGCGTTTCGATCAGCAGCAGTTCTTCATCGGTGTGGGCGCGAAACCCAGCCTTGCGGATCAGCTTGCCTTCCTTGCCCTTGCCGGCGATGTAGAGCGGCCGGTTGTGGTGGGTCGCCACCACCGTGTCCTGGCTGTGCTCATCGTGGCGTGCAAAGACGGTGGTCTTGCCATAACAGGTGCAAAGGTAAGTGAGATCCGGTTCCGCTTCGAGATAGACGCCCGTGCCGCGTATGCCTATGGTGGCGGTCGGTGTGTTGATCGAATAGTTCTGCTTGCGCGACACGGTCAAGAGCTTGCCCTGCAACAGGCGCATGGCCGAAATCAAAAAGCCGCTGACACCCTCATCCCTGCCCTTCATCACCAGCACGCCGTTCTCGCGCACCAGCATCGAATGGCCGCCGGCGACGAAGATCACTTCGCTGTCCGCACCGGTGCGCACGGTAGAGTTGGCATGGACTTGCGTATCGAGCGTGGCGGGCCGGCCATCGACCGTCACCTCGCCCTTGATTCGGTAGATCGATTGCCCCGGCGGCAAGCGCGATGGCGTTTCGGCATAGACCGCATCGGCATGCGCTTCGCCAGGCGTCAGGAACATCGCGGCAACGCCGGCCGACAAAGCCTGGATCAGGATGCGGCGGCGCGGATCTTCGGTTTCTTCCATAATTTTCCCCTAGCTGATGAAGGCGGCCGGCACGGGGTTCTCACCCAATGCGTTGAGCAGCACCGCCCAATGCATGGTTTCGTCGCCCAGGATGGCGGCAGCACCCTTGATCAAATTCTTTTGTCGCAGGTTGGGCAAGGAACTTACATAGGCCGAAGCCGCGGCCTTTTCCAGCCCGGCGGCAAATCGCAGCACATCGGCCTGCGACTTCAATTGGTCAACCGGGAAGGCATAATCGGCGATGGTTTTCGATTCCACGGCAACACCGCCGGATTGCTCGATCGCCACGGTCAGGGAGGCGGCGTGCGCCTTGTGGTGGCCCTGGAATTGCACGGCCAGATCGAGCACGGGCTTCTCAAGCAGTTTCGATTCGGCACCGACCTGGTAGGCCGCAATGGCTTGAAACTCCAGCGCCAGGGCGGCGTTGAGAATCGCGGCGTCGCCATTGCCGGCAGCGCCCTTGGCAAAGGCCGATTGTGCCAGGCCGGTTGCAGCCAGCGCGCCCAGCGTGAACAGACCGCGCCGGCGCGTGATCAGTTCAGGTGCTTCGGAAAACAGGAATTTGCTGCCCATGTTGCCTCCCTTTGTGATCTTGTACGAAACTTATCGTGCCATGGATGTACCCGCAGGGCAAGACGATTCAGCCGCGAGCGCGTGCAGGCGGGGCTTGAAACAGGTTATGCGGCAACAGTACCTTTTCCATGACGGTGACGGGCAAGGCATGGAGCAGCATTTCCTGGCGTGCCTGCCAGCCCAGTGTTTGGTAAAAGCGCTGCGCGCATGGAGTGTAGAGATAGAGCTTGTGGGCGCCCATTGCCACGGCTTTCTTTTCCGCCGCGCGCAGAAGCTGCATGCCGATGCCGGATTTGCGGTACTGCGGCACCACGTAAAGCCCGGCCAGCCAGGGCGCCTCGCCGAATTGCTCGCTATGCTCGATCTCGCGTGCCCGCAGGGCCACCGTACCGACCACGTCCTCACCCGCCACTGCCACCAGCGCGGTGGGAATCGCATCGCGCACCAGCCATTTGGCCAAGCCCTGTTCGATCTCCGCAGGCGTACGCATACCCAGCAATTCGCGCCATTCCTGATGGAACCAGGCCGAGATGGTCGGGATCCATTGCGGGAAATCTGCCAGTTCGCGTATGACTACCTCAACCATCGCTCACTCCGGGCTCAAAGAGTCCGAAGAGTTTAACCGGGGTTCAAGCTTGTGTGAACAACTAATTGTAACCGGGCCGGTCGGGCTTACACAGGCCGCTCAGGCTGGTTTTGGCTTGGTCAGCAAGGCCTTGAGATTGGCCAGACGGTCTTGCGGCGTGATGGTTTCCGCTTCGGTCGGTACGGCATCGCCTTCATCGAGCTTCATTTCCTTGATGAAGCGCGAGATATCGCAATGCACGTGCTCGCGCGCGCGCTTGCGCTTCTTGCACCAGGTGATGTGAAGCGTGCGCTGGGCGCGCGTGATGCCGACGTACATCAGGCGCCGTTCTTCCTCGATGCGCGCTGCGATCGTGTCGGCCGGCGCGTCCGGGTCGCCCTTGTGCGGCAGGATGCCCTCTTCCACACCGACCAGGAATACGTGCGGATATTCCAGCCCCTTGGAAGCGTGCAGCGTGGACATGCGCACGGCATCGGGTTCTTCGTCGCGCCCTTCGAGCATGCTCATCAGGGCCACCATCTGCGTCAGTTCAAGCAGGCTTTTTTCCGGGTCGGTGCCGTCGCGCCCGCCGGTGCCTTTTTCCTTGAGCCAGTTGGTGAAATCGATCACGTTTTGCCACTTGCTTTGCGCGGCGCGGTCATCGAAGGCATCGTACAGATACGCTTCGTAATTGATTTCCTTCATCATGTCATCGAGCACGCTGGCGGCATTGTCGCCACTGGCGGCCTTGCCCACGCGCTGGGCGCGCGCCTCCAGGCCATTGATGAAGTCGCAGAACTGGCGCAGCGGTGCCAATTGCCTGTCGGTCAGTTTGGTTTCGATGCCGCCCTTGTAGACCGCTTCGAACAGCGAACATTGCCACTGGCCGGCATAGGCGCCAAGCGCTTCGAGCGTCGATTGCCCGACGCCACGGCGCGGCGTGGTCACGGCGCGGATGAAGGCCGGGTCGTCGTCTTCGTTGGCGATCAGGCGCAGGTAGGAAATGATGTCCTTGATCTCGGCCCGGTCGAAAAAGCTTTGCCCGCCCGAGATCGTGTAGGGTATGCGCTCTTTGCGCAAAGCTTGCTCGATCACGCGCGCCTGATGGTTGCCACGATACAGGATGGCATAGTCAGCAAACTTGGCGCGCCGCTCGAAACGGTGCGCCGAAATCATGATCGCCACCTGTTCGGCTTCCTGCTCGTCGTCCGGCATGCTCATGACCTTGATCGGGTCGCCCAGGCCATGTTCGGACCAGAGCGACTTTTCGAACAGCTTGGGATTATTGCCGATCACCGCGTTGGCGGCATTGAGGATGCGCGTGGTGGAGCGGTAATTCTGTTCCAGCTTGATCACGCGCAGGTCAGGAAAATCGATCCCCAATTGCTTGAGGTTTTCAATTGTGGCGCCGCGCCAGGCATAGATGGCCTGGTCGTCGTCGCCCACCGCGGTAAACATCGGCTTCTTGCCCAGGCCCGTGACCAGCAGCTTCACCAGTTCATACTGGCAGGTATTGGTGTCCTGGTATTCGTCAACCAGCAGGTAGCGCAGGCGGCGCTGCCACTTGTCGCGCACCGCTTCATTGCTGCGGAACAGTTCCACCGGCAGGCGGATCAAGTCGTCGAAATCGACCGCCTGGTATGCCGCCAGCGTGGCGACGTAGGAGCGGTAGATGCGCCCTGCCTGCGCCTCGTCTTCGGTCTGCGCATTCTTGATGGCGACTTCGGGATCAACCAGGCCGTTCTTCCAGAGCGAAATGGCGGTCTGGATCCGGCGCACCACCTGCTTGTCGGTCGTCACCGCCATGTCTTGCACCAGCGAGAAGCAATCGTCGCTGTCCATGATGGAAAAGCGGTCCTTCAAGCCCAGGTTGTTGGCTTCCTGGCGCAAAATCTTCACCCCCAGCGAATGGAAGGTCGATACCGTGAGGTTCTTGGCCTGCTTGGGATCCTTGAGGATCTTGCCGATCCGTTCCTGCATTTCCGTCGCTGCCTTGTTGGTGAAGGTCAGCGCGGCAATATGGCGCGATTCATAGCCGCAATTTTCGATCAGGTGCGCGATCTTTTGCGTGATCACGCGTGTCTTGCCCGAACCGGCACCGGCCAGCACCAGGCAGGGGCCGTCCATGTAATTGCTGGCTTCGCGCTGGGGCGCGTTCATTCCGGGAAAGGAGGCAGACATGCGGACTTATCAATTGAGGCTGTTACAAAGTCGTGGCGATTTTTGCAGCAGCCTCGGTCAAGCGCGCTGTTTTTTACCGATGCAGCGCACAACAAAGGCTGTCATTGTATCAGGGACGTCGGGAGTTTCCCGAGGTTGAAATTGCTCTACAGAAAAGTGTGCTTTCTTCACTTGTACGTTTTGTTTTTGATCACTAAACTGAGTGACCTGTTTTTAACGGGGCTTGAATTCTCAGGAATTCATCCCATTTTTGCCTGACCCACCTCACGGAGAGATACAGATGCATTTCCTCGATTCCCTGACACGCACCATCAAGGGTGTGCTCAACGACTCCGCCGACGCCATTGCCGATCCCGCACGCGACGCACGCCAGATCGTGCGCGATCTCGACGACAGCATCGCCAAGGCCGAATCCGCACTGACCGACGTACGCGCACAATTGACCGTTCTGCAATCAAAGCACGACCACGAAGCGGCCGACGCGGCACGCTATGGCCAGGGTGCCGCCAACGCCGTCAAGGCCGGTGACGACTCCCTCGCCACCGACGCCTTGAACGCCCAGATGGACCATGAAGGCAAGGCCAAGGCCTACGAAGCGCAAATCGCGCAATTGAAGCCCACCGTCGAAGAACTGGACCGCCAGATCGAAGACATGCGCCGCCGCCGTACCGACTTGAAGAGCCGCACCGAAGTCATCGAAGTGCAGGCACAGGTTGCCAGCGCCAAGGAAACCGCGGCCACCGCCTTGGGCGGCATCGGCGGCAATAACCTGTCGGAAGACTTTGCCAAGCTGGAAGAAAAGGCCCAACTGACCTCCGCCCGTGCCGATGCACGCCTGGCTTCGGTCGACCAGGCTTCGGGCAAGACGCTCGACGACCGTCTGTCCCACGTCAACACCAGCGGCGACTCCGCCGAAAGCCGCCTGGCTGCATTGAAGGCCAAAATGCAGCAAGCGCCGCAATAAAGGTCTACACTGGCTCTGCGCTGTACAAAGGGCGATGCGAAACGGTCGCGTCGCCCTTTTTCCTTTTTCCACCTTGATGCGGCACTGCCGCCAACTCGATCTCCGGGACTTCTGGACATGAAACTATCGGGCAAACTGTGCGCCGCCTTGCTGGCGCTCTCCTGTGCCGGCACGGCGTTGGCCGCCGCGACCCTGCATGACGTCGAAATCGCCGTCAAGACCAACCACGACTATGCAAAGGGCGAACGCCTGATGCGCGACGTGGTGGCGGGCGACCCGAACAATGCGCGCTATCACTACATCTTTGCGCAAATCCTCGACAAGGACGGCAAGCATGACCAGGCCGTGTCTGAATTCAATGAAATGAAGCGGCTCGACCCAGGCTATTCTTTCGAGAAGGAACCATCGAAAGTGCAGCTGTTTGGCGACAAGCTGGCCAATGAAAGCGCACGCATGGCACCGGCACCGGTGGCACCTGCAGCGCCGCCTGCACCGGCCTATACCCCGCGCGCCGAAACCCATGTCGCACCGCCCGCCCCTGCACCTGATGTGCCGCACAAGTCCGGCCACACCCTGCTGTGGGTCGTGCTGGGGCTGGTCATATTAGGCATAGGCGGCTGGTTCCTGTTCAGCCGTACCTCGGCGAAAGACAAGCAGGAAGACGAAGCACGCGTCAAGGCGTTGCGCCAGGATCAATTGAAGCAGGCCAACAGCCTGCTCGAATCGGTCAAGCCGCTGCGCCTCGACATGCGCATGGCCAGCCCACCCAATGCAGCCCTGCTATCCGAACTCGATGACGCCGAAAAGTCGCTGATCGACCTGATCGAGCGTCTTTCCAAGGCCCCGGTGTCGCAACGCGAAGTCGATGCGCAATCCGACAAGCTGGCCAGCCTGCGCCGCCGCTTTGAAGGCAAGGCCGACCCGGCACCGCAAAGCCAGCCGGCTTACGACAACCAACAGCAATCGGTCTATCAGGGCAGCGGGCAGAGCAATGGTTTCGGCATGCCGCAGCAGGTCAATGCCGGCATGAATACCGGTGCCAATACCGTGTACCAGCCGGCGGGCTATCCGCAGCAGGGTTATCCCCAGCAAGGCTACCCGCAAATGATGCCGCAACCGATGTATGTCGAACAACCGGGCAGCGGCCTGGGCACGGTCGGCGGCTTGATCGCCGGCGTGGCACTGGGCGAAATGATGGCCGGCGGCCACCATGACCGCGAAATCATCCGCGAGGTGCATGAAGTCCGCGAGGTACCGGTCTATGAGGACCGCCCCAGCGGCGGGTCGCGCCGCGACGACTCAAGCGATATCGATTTCGGCGACGACAATTCCAGCGGCAGTAGCAGCGGCGGTGACGTCGACTTCAGTTCCGACGACAATTAAACCGGTCGGCACATAAAGAAAAAGCGGCGCGAAAGCGCCGCTTCGTCTTCGGGCAGGCCTTTTCAATTGCTGGTCTGTCCCTTTCCCTGAGGCCCTTGGCTGAGCATCACCTGGTCGCTATCCGCAGCCGGCCCGTTCCAGGCGTGGACTTGCGAATCGCGGAATAAATACAAACCACCCGCCGCTGCGAGCATCCCCAGCGCAGCCAGACCGGCGCGCCACAGATTGGCGCGGTTGAAGACGCGCTTCCTGGCTTGTTGAAACAGCTTCAGTTGCTGGTCGTAGATCTGCCGCTTTTGCGGCGAGCACAGCAACAGGTAAGCTTCACGAATGTTTTGCATGCGCCGCGTTTCCTGCTCGTTCCTGCCGGTTTGCGGCCGGTCCAGGTAACGGTCAAGTTGGCGCTTGTATCCTTGCTCGATCTGCGCCAGAGTCGCTCCGGCCTCGACGTCGAGCAGATCGTAGAGCGTTTTCATGTGTTTCTTGCTATCGATTGTTCAAGATTGACTTTATAGCGAAAAGCGCGAGTGCCAACAATCCCGTATTTATGGGATATTGAGACAAATCGCACTGCATTCCTGCCACGATGCGATAATCGACGCCTCCATTCGGCGTTTTATCGGGCAGCACATCCATGCAATTCCACCATCTCGTTGAAATCAACGATCCCCTGAATCCCTTGATCGATACCCTGACCCGGGCCCAGCTATGGCGTGGCCTCGTGCTGCGCGCCGAACAGCCGGGCCTGTTCATGCCCCATCTCGAAGGCTGTGAGCTGTCGGAACGCAAGCCCGATTCGGTCACGCGGGTATTGAACTACGGGAAAGTCAGCATCCGCGACACCGTGGTGTTTTATCCAGGCCAGCGCGTCGAATACTGGGTGCCGCAACAACCGGATATCGCCCCCTCGAAATTGACAATGTCGATCGAAGAACCGTCGGAAGGCCACCTGCTGGTACGCTTTGAATATGAAGACAGCGCCGGCGACGCCGACGGCATGGACGCGTTCTACAATGAATTCCGCCAGTCGGCTTACAAGGAAGCCGATATCGACACGATCAGTTTGATCCGGCAGATGGCAGCCGAAGGAAAGCTCGGATAGTTCCAGGATCTAGATCGAGGAAATGCGGTTTTGCGGTTGCACGATCCACTGCTGCTGCAGCGCGCCCAGCACAATGCGAAGAGCAAAAATTCCCATCTCGTTGATACCGCGGCAAAGCCGGCGCCATTGTCTGGCCTGGTAAGCCGTCTTCACGTCATGCCGCACCAACGCCATGCCGCTGCGCCACATGAAGGCAAACGGCATGCGATCCTGATCGCCCACGCGCAATTGCTCGAACAGCGGCAACAGCAGTGAAGCGCAATAGCGGCGCATGTCGCAGTAATTTTCAGGGTAGCTTGAAATGGGGTGCAACAGGCCGGTCTTGCCGTCGACCTGGACTCGCGTCAGGTCGATCACCATGCCATCGCCGCAGGCAACCACCCAATGATCGCAAAAGTCGCGGTCATCCGTCACTTGCCAGCGTACCAGATGCACCGCAATGCCCTGTTCGTGCGCAGCTTGCGCCAGCCCAAGGGCTGCGGCAAAGCAACGCCCGACGGCGTCGCGATACTCGCTCAGGTGGAATTTCCTGGCTAACTGCAACAATGCCTGCTGCCTGGCTGACAATAGCGTCATGGCTACCTCTTGCTTGACAAACCGGGTGCGCATTTTTTGGGCACACCCGTATCAGGACAATTGTAACGAAATGTGTCAACACCAAAAGTCAAAGAACGTTAAATCGCCCGGCGGTTACATTGCCGGATGACAAGATCCATTGGCTTGGCGCCACGCTTGTTGCAACTTAGGCGGGCGGAACGATTACAAGCTCTGGAACGGCATCAGATATCGACGGGGTCGACTTCGAGCGACCATTTGACGCGCGTCTTGCTCTCGCGCAAGGCCGCGATCCAGTGCTTGAGGAAAACCTGCAGTGCCGGACGCGAGGCGGACTCGACCAGCAATTGCGCGCGATCCATATTGGCCACGCGTGTCACGGTCATGGGGATGGGGTCGTTGATGACGATGCCGGCATGCTCGACGCTGCCGGCTGCTTCGCAGAGAAAGTCGAGCGCATCCTGGAGGGTGCGCGCCTCGGCGCGCAAGATCGCCTGGTAAAGGAACGGCGGCAGCCCGGCCTGTTCGCGCTCGGCCAACAAGCCTCGCGCAAAGCCGTCAAAATCATGCCGGGCCACGGCAGCATACAGCGGATGGCGCACGTAGCGGCTTTGCACGAGAACCTCGCTGGGATTGCCGCCCTCCTTTTGCCCGGCCCGGCCCGCCCGCCCGGCCACCTGCATCAATTGGGCAAACAGGCGCTCGCTGGCACGGTAGTCCTGCGAGAACAGCGCAGTATCGGGGTTCAGGATGCCGACCAGGGTCAGGTTGCGGAAATCGTGGCCCTTGGCCACCATTTGCGTGCCGATCAGGATATCGACGTCGCCTCGATGGACCGCGTCGAAGGCGGCTTCGGCACTGCCCTTCAGGCGCGTCGAGTCGGCGTCGATGCGAAGCACCCTCGCCTCGGGGAAATTTCGCTGCAACCCTTCCTCGACACGCTGCGTGCCACGTCCCAGCGGCTGGATATCGACGTTACCGCAAGTCGGGCAATTCCGTGGAATGATCTGTTCCAGGCCGCAATGGTGGCAGCGCAACCGGCGGTCCAGTTTGTGCAATACCAGGTAAGCCGAACAGCGCGTGCAATTGCTGACCCAGCCGCAGGCATCGCATGCCACCACCGGGGCGTAGCCGCGCCGGTTGAGGAATAGAAGTGACTGCTCACCTCGCTCCAAACGCCTGCGCAGGGCGGCCACCAGAAGCGAGCTCAAACCTTCGGTGGGCTTGTCCCGCTCCAGATCAATCAAGCGTACGGTCGGCAGCACGGCGTCGCGCACGGCGCGCTGTTTCATCACGAGCTTCTTGTAACGGCCCGATTGCGCATGATGCCAGCTCTCCAGCGAGGGCGTCGCCGAGCCAAGCACGATGGGAATGCCAAGCTGGTGCGCACGCCACACGGCCAGATCGCGCGCGGAGTAGCGCAAGCCTTCCTGCTGCTTGTAGGAAGGGTCGTGTTCTTCATCGATCACGATCAGACGCAGATGTGGCAGCGAGGCCAGCACCGCCAGGCGCGTGCCGAGCACGATGCGCGCCTGGCCCAGATGAGCCGCAAGCCAATTGCGCAGACGCTCGCCTTCGGCCAGGCCGCTGTGCAGCGTAGCCACGGCCAAGCCGGGGAAGCGGCCACGCACGTTCTCTTCGAGCTGGGGTGTCAGGTTAATTTCCGGCACCAGGATCAAGGCTTGCGCTGCGTTATCGCGTGTGAGGCTGCGCGCGATGGCCTGCAGATAGACTTCGGTCTTGCCGCTACCGGTTACGCCGTACAGCAACAGGGGTGCATAACCTTGCGCGGCAGCAATCGCCTCGACCGCTGCGGCCTGCTCGGCATTCAAGCCGGCCGCACCGGCCACGTCCCAGCTCACAGCCTCAGCCGCCTGCTTGGCCAGTTTCTTCAGTGCCTTGTCCAGCGCGACGGTCTTTTCTGCGCGTAAGCTCTTGGGCAAGCCCGGCAGCGCCACCTCGCCCAAGGGGCGCTGGTAGTAGTCGGCGGCAAAACGGCACAGGGCGATCCAGGTCTCGCCAAGCGGTGCAAGCTGGGTGCGCCCGGCAATCACATCGCGAATCTTGTCAGGTTCGAGTTCGGTATGGTCCAGCACCTCGACCACCAGGCCCACGACTTCACGCCGGCCGAAGGGCACTAATACCAGTTGGCCCGGCTGCGGACAATCACCTTCACCGCTCCAACGGTAGTCGAGCGCAAAGTCGAGCGGTGAATCGACCGCGACCCGCAGTATTTTTTGCGATATTTTCGGTTCCACGAAGTTAAAGTAACACTTGAGGAATTGAGCTAAGCTGCGGTTTCATAAGTCATTTTTATTCTATCCACAAAGTCGGTGGATAACTTTGTGCATAAGCCCCTCTTGACAGGGCCAAAGCCCCGTATTTACAAGGGTTTCCTTAACTTGAACGTTTGCAAAGCAAAAAATTAGTCCAAATAAATCAATGACTTAAAATTTACCAAAAACCATCTTCAATAAATTGTGTTAAATATTTCTGCTGCCTCGCAACACGATGCCTTTGTGCATAAGTCCAGTTGGCCCAGAAAAAACAACTTGCATTTCTGCATGTTTTTCATCTGGTTTTCATTGCTTCCGAGCAGTAAAAAGCATGTCATCTTCATACCGGAAAACGTGATCAAGCTGTAACTGAAGCGGCGCCAAACGGACCACAAACGGTCCTTGGAGGCTTCCTGCATCGCACCATACTCTTCATGTTTTACTTGAAGAAATGCGCTAAAGAGCGGTTTCGTATACGCTTTTTAAGCTATCCACAAAGTCTGTGGAAAACTTTGTGGATAAGCACCCCTTGACAGCTGAAGACGCCAGCATTGGCGCGGGTTTCAACAGATTGCTGAAACGGGGGGCATTTTTTTTACCCTTTTAAATCAATCAGTTACAAAACCTGATTCAGTGGAAGAAAAAATCGCCGGAAAATATTTTCCCTGTATCCGAGCCTGGTTTTATTGTGCATAAGATGCACTTCGCAACAAACGGAAAGCTTCAGACGCCGAAATGAAGTGGTCTGCTCAGTTCATGCACAGCGTCGACCAGAACTGCGACTGCTTCCGGGTCCGTATGCTGGGAAATACCGTGTCCAAGGTTGAAAACGTGGCCCGAATCGGCCTGGTGGCGGCCGAATGATTGCAAGAGGCGCGCCACTTCGGCACGGATCTGGTCATGCCCGGCGAACAGCACGACGGGGTCGAGGTTGCCCTGCAGGGCCACTTTGTAACCGACCTTGGCGCGCGCTGCGCCAAGATTGACGGTCCAGTCCAGGCCGACTGCGTTGGCGCCGATGTCGGCAATCTGTTCCAGCCACAAGCCGCCGCCCTTGGTGAAAACAATGACCGGGATATCCACTCCGTCATGCACGTGCTTGAGCTTCTTCACCACTTCGCGCATGTAAGCGAGGGAAAACTCCTGGTAAGCGCCATCTGCCAGCGCGCCGCCCCAGGAGTCGAAAATCATCACGGCCTGGGCGCCGGCTTCGATCTGGGTATTGAGGTAGTCTGCCACCGCCTGGGCATTGGTGGCCAGGATGTGGTGCATCAGGTCGGGCCGCTGGTACAACATGGTCTTGACGGTGCGATAGTCATCCGAACCACTGCCTTCGACCATGTAGCACGCCAGCGTCCAGGGGCTGCCCGAGAAACCGATCAGCGGCACGCGGCCGTTCAGGGCGCCACGGATCTGGGTTACCGCATCGAACACATATTTCAGTTCACCCATGTCAGGCGCGCGCAAGGCTTTCACCGCGGCTTCGTCGCGCAACGGCCGTTCAAACTTCGGGCCTTCGCCTTCCGTGAAATACAGCCCCAGGCCCATGGCGTCGGGCACGGTCAAAATGTCGGAGAACAGGATCGCGGCATCGAGCGCATAGCGGTCGAGCGGCTGCAGCGTCACCTCGGTGGCAAAATCCGGGTTCTTGGCCAGGCCGAGGAAGGAACCGGCGACCTTGCGCGTGGCACGGTATTCCGGCAGGTAACGCCC
>Ga0134128_10002175_pt1 | contig 24451 bp, 12 predicted proteins | sample KB31754_FD_96462 | JGI IMG/M metagenome (GOLD analysis project Ga0134128, IMG submission 96462) | Terrestrial soil microbial communities with excess Nitrogen fertilizer from Kellogg Biological Station, Michigan, USA - KB3-175-4 | ecosystem: Environmental > Terrestrial > Soil > Unclassified ...
CCTCGTCCTCAACGCGGAACCCTATCCAGGCCGCGGCACCGTCCTGCTGCTACGCGAAGCCATCGGCTTCTGAAGCCGAGTCTTCCTGAGCGCGACGAAGATGCGGCCAGCGGAGAACGCGCAATACCGGCCCAGGCAGCGACGGCCGACCGGCGCCGACGGCCGACGTGAATCCCCAGGCCACGACATGATCAACAGCAAGCTAAACGGCATTGCGCAATCATGGGGAAGTCAACGCGACGGGTGAGAAGTGCGGGCTACCGGCAGCCTTTCTGTGCTTGAGGTGGTCTTTGTGACTATTGGTTCGGGAGTATTTGCGCGTCGATGATTCCTCGGACGGTGCGACCCGGTGAATATGCGCATTCACCGCTCAGAAACCCGGTGAATATGCCGATTCACCCGGTGAGAGAGATAATCTTCAGCGTCGGCACGGGTGTGCCGGGGGCTGGTGGTGCGACTGGGAACCGTGGGGCGATGTGGCATCACGGTCGGCCAGTGGCTCGGCCGCCGCTGTGGCATCGCCGCGGCGATTAGGGGCTAGGGGGCGTCGGGGCGGATCTCGATGTCGAGTTGGGCGGCGAGGTCATGGGCTATGGCGTGGACTTGCGCCGGAGCCTGGCCGGGCTTCCAGGTGGTCCTGACCGACAGGGTTCCGACGGTGTCGAAGCCGATCGGCGCGGCCGCCACCCGCTCGCCGGGCCTGGCCATCGGGTAGTACGCGCGGAAGTGCGGCGAGTGGACGGTCTCGCCCGCGCTGTTGCGCACGACGCTGCCGGTAGCGAAGATCACCTTGTTGCAGGTCGTCATCCTTGGCGCAGACCGCCGGTTCTCTTGCCTGACGATGTCGCTGGCCGGGTCGCCGCAGGCCCGCCGGGCGAACATCCGCACTAGGTCGATGCCGTGCACATCCTTGATGTTCCGGTAGACGTGACCGCCGGAGATCCGGGTGGAGAACTCAATCACCGCGAACTTGCCGTCGGCGTCCTGCCGGAACTCGGCGTTGAACAGGGTGCTCCCGACTCCCAGCCCGCTGGTGATCGAAGCGGCCAGGGCGATCAGTTCGGTCTCGGAGTCCGGTACATCGAAAGGAAAGGTGTAAAGGTCCTCCTCGAAGAACGGCCCGGGCGACACGAGCTTGCCGCAGATGCCGCCGAGCATGAACTCGCCGTCCAGCACGACCGCGTCCAGCGTGACCTCGCGACCGGGTAGGTATTCCTCGAGCAGGGCCCAGTACCTGGGCATCTCGTCGTAGTAGGCACGTGACTTGCTCTTGGCGAGGCTCTCGATCTGGGTAAGCGCCGCCGCGAGCCGGTCAAGGTCGGTGACCAGCTCCACGTGCGAACTTGACGCCGCCCGCGTCGGCTTGACGATCAGCGGCAGGCGGCGCTCCCGAGCGACCGCTACCGCCTCGCGGACGTCGCTCACGGGGTAGTGCCACACGCTGGCGATGCCGTGGTTGTCAAGGAATTCGCGCTGCCGGGCCTTGTCGCGGCTGATCCGGTCGGCCGCGTTGCAGGCCCACTCGACGCCGAGTTTCTCGTTGGCCGCGCCGGCGATGACGATGTCCACCTCGGCGAAGGTGATAACCGCGCGGGCTCCGGCCAGCCGCGCGACGTCGAGTACCGCCGCGAGGACGTCGGCGTCCTGGGCTCCGGCCGGCACCCGCAGGATCGAAGCGAAACGCGGGTCGCCGTCGGCGACATCCTGCGTCTGGACAGTCACCAGGTGGACGTCGACGGCCAGGTCCAAGAGCGCCTGGATGTGGTCGAAGGAGCGAAACCTCAACTGCTTGCGCATGAGCAGCACCAGGCACCGCCCGCCCGGACCATCCGCGCCGCCCTGGCCATCCGCGCCGCCCGGGCCACCCGCGCCGCCCTGGCCACCCATGTTGCGTCAGATCCCGACGCGCGTGGCCGTGACCACGGAATACCGCTCGCCCGGGATTTCCAGCGGCCGCACGTCGGCGAAGGCAACATCGCGGAGCAAATCGATCAGATCGCCGGGCGGCAGGTAGTGCGAACGCCGTTCGAACCTGTACGGCTCGTCATCGATCGTGAGCTTGCTGTGCCAGAGCCGAAGGCGGCTGGTCCGGTCCACGCGCAGTTCTTCGGTGAGATTGACGCGGTGCGGTCCGATCGTGAGCGTTGGGTGGACGGTGACCTGGGGCCCGGCCGACTTCGGCTCGGGTGCCGTGTCGACATAGAGCCGCCCGCCTTCCTTCAGGCACGCGGCGAACTGGCGGACGCTGTCGGCCAGCGCCCGCCGGTCCGGCGGAGCGTCGTCGTCCCAGGTGCCCGCGTACGGCAGTGCGCAGCCGCGGCACATAACGACGTCGAACATGGCTCCGAAATAGTCGGCCAGTTCCTCCCACCTGACCTGGCTGGCCTGCAGGCTGACGGCCGCGAAGTCGGCGCGGCGCTTGAAGTACCCGAGCATCAGCGCACTGCCGTCTGAGCAGGTGACGTCGTAGCCTGCTCGGGCCAGTTCGATAGCTGGGAACCCGGTGCCGCAGGCACAGTCGAGGATCCGCTGCCCGGCTGGATCTCCGAGCCACCTGGCCAGGTCATCGGCCAGGCTCAGCGGTTGGAACTCGAAGCTCAGGCACAGCTCCCACAAGGTCGCTATATCCGGCGGACCTTCATCGAGCAGTAAGTTCAGCCAGCCGTCAATCATCGGTCCGCCTCCTAGCGGTTGCCTCCTAGCAGTTGCCATCTAGCGGTAGCCATAAAGCGCGAGCATCTCTCCGAACCGCCGCTCGGCCAGTTGCCGGTGGTAAGGCGTGAAAACGTCTCGCCACGCGTGAGACTGACCTTTGAAGAACGAGAACGAGTTCCGGTTGTAGAGCCGCGGCAGCACCGTCTCGACTTCGGTCCGCACCCCAAGGAAGTCGGCGATGCGAGTGACGGCTTCGCGCTGTCTCTCCTCGCTGCCGCCACCTTGGGCGCCGATGAGTTCCTCGAACGAGACCTTGCATACGTTCGGATGGCTGAGCAGCCAGAACATCCGGCCGAGGTCGCCCTGGGTGGGGAACGAGGGGTCGCTGAGCGCATAGGTCAGCTGAGCGTCAAGGGTCGGCATCGAGTCCAGGATCCGGCTGAAGATCTGGAATTCGCTGAAGTTACCGATTCCGTTTCCGGTCTTGCCGGTGAGGAAATTGATCATCGACAAGACGATGTCGCGCGGGTCGCGGTAGTTGAAGATTATTCTTGGTTCCCCGGTCTGGCTCCACTCCCGCAGAAAACGCCCGTCGATCCTTTTGACATCGAACTCGATGAATATCCAGCAGACGCCAGAGGGGGTATCGGAGAAGTCTGTCGCCACCGTGCGCGACCGGGCCCTTTCGATCAGCTCAGCGCTCGGTAGTTCGGCCCCATACCGGTTAACTAACGGCATGCCGAATTTCATCTGCCAGGCCATCGCGTAGGCTTCCCACGCCTCGTCGGTGGTCTTCCTGAATGATTCGTCGCTCGTTTCTCCGAGCAGTTTGAGCATCGGCTCGTCATAGATCATCCTGGCGATACGCCAGCGCGTATCCTGGTCCAGCCTTGGCTTGATCTCGTCGGTGATGCGGGAGTGGCCGTACATGCCGTAGCCCAGCGCGACCATGAGCTCCTGGATCAGGTGGGTACCCGACTTCACCAGCGAGATCACGATGACTCGCTCGGCGCGGCCGCTAGCCGTCGCGGGTTCTGCAGCGGTCATGTGACGATCCTCCCGTGAGCGGCCACGGCGCAGGCGAAAAGCCGGGCAGGCGTCGGCCTGACCGGCAATAGATTTAAATTACGTAATAAGCGGGCGGCTGCTTTCCTGGTCGGCTGCGTCATTGCAATCGGCCCTCTCGGAGCTAATTAATTTGACCCGGCGAATTCGCTAGCACGCAGTTGCCGAGTATCGCACGGGGTCTCTGTGATGTCAAGGCTCACATCAGTCGCAATCTCCGGTGCTGGTGTGACCTGAGTTGCGTAACGAAAGTTATGAATTAATTGATCTGAATGTACCCGCATACGAAGTACGAATAACCCCTGGGGCTTGACTCAAGCCTGGAACAGTGAAATCCTTGCGCCGCACTCGACGCTAACTCGGCAATGTCTGAAACTACTCCAGATCGTTCTGGTGGGTTATTAAGTTCCCGCTGGTCAGAAGAGACATCAGAAGAGACAACTGAGAAGAGTCAACTGATCAGAAGAGGCAACTGATCAGCAGAGACAAAGGGTGAGTGGGGTCATGCAGCGGCTGGTGGTCGTCGGAGTCGGACGGCGCGCGCCGTTCCGCGAGTATGCGCTCGCCGCCATGGCCCGCCGGGCTGACTTAGTGCTCGTTGACAGCCACGAGCCGACCTGGCCCAAGCGCTACATCTCCTCGTCTTACCTGATCGAGGAGCCCGGCCTGGAGGCCATGCTGAGCGTCGGACGCCAGGCGCTAAGAGCCGAACAAGCAGAACCAGCCGAACGAGCCGCTGGGATCATGACCTACGACGACCGCTACACGGTGGCGGTGGCCGAGCTCGCCGAAGAGGCCCGGTTACCTGGCGCCAGCCTTGCCGCCGCGACCGCCTGCAAGGACAAGTGGCAGACCAGGAATGCCCTGAACTCCGCCCGGCTCGGAACTGTCCCCGCCCGCCTCGTCCACTCCGCCGGCCAGGCGCTCGCCGCCGCCAGGGAAATCGGCCCGCCGGTCGTGATGAAGCCGAGGGCGCTGGCCGCCAGCAAGGGCGTGGTTAAGGTCGAGACCCTGGCGGAGGCGCACCAAGGCTTCGCCACCGCCGCGGCCGCCACCGTCACCGACCCCGTCTTCGACGCACCCGGTGTCCTGGTGGAGGAGTGCATCGAAGGCGAGGAGTTCAGCATTGACTGCGTCGTCTACGACGGCCAGGTCACGCCCGTCTTCGTCGCGCGTAAGATCGTCGGCCCGGAACCCGCCTACGAGGAGATCGGGCACATCGTGACCGCCGAGGGCATCGATCTGCTGCCGGACGGGACGCGGTTCCTCCAGCAGGTCCATGAGGCGCTTGGCTACCGCGACGGGATCACCCACGCCGAACTGAGAGTCTCGCCGTCCGGATACCGGATCATGGAGGTGAACCCGCGGCTAGGCGGCGACATGATCCCTTATCTGGGTTACCTGGCCACCGGCATCGATCTCGCGGGTGCTGCCGCCGACGTGGCGCTCGGACGCAGGCCGGATCTCGGCCAGACGTGCGCCCGCGCGGCCGCGGTCAGCTTTATCTGCCCGGATCATGACCTGATCTTCGAGAGCATCGAGATTCCCGAGCAGGTGCGGGACGATCCCCGGGTCGAACGCATAGTGCCGCTGGCCAGCCCGGGCGACGTGCTCCGCTTGCCGCCAGCGGGCTACCTGAGCCGGATCGCCATCGTGATCACGACCGGCGCGACCGCCGCCGCGTGCATGGAAGCGATGGATGCCAACCTGGCGAAGATAATCATCCGGTCAAGCCCGGTCGGCCAGGTGGACTGAGCGGATGACGGCCGAACCCGCGGGCCAGCGCTGGCGCCTGTGGAAATTGGTGCCCGGACCGATCCGGCTGCTGACGCTCGGCGTCTTCATCAACCGGGCGGGCGGCTTCGTGGTCATCTTCCTCGCGCTCATCCTGGCTGGGCGCGGTTTCCGTCCCTGGCAAATCGGCGTCGCGCTCGCCCTGGTCGGGGTCTTCGGCATAGCGGGAGCGGCCGCCGGCGGCGCTGCGGCCCTCCGGCTCGGCCCGCGCCGGACCATCGTGTTCGCGACCGTTGCCTGCGCGATGCTCACCGCGTTCCTGGCGATCGGTTCAGGATTCGTGATCTCGGTGGTCATCCTGTGCGGCATCTCGGTCTGCAACCAGGCCTACATCCCGGCTGCGTCCGCGATCGTCGGCCGGCTCTCACCGCCGGGCCAGGTCGCGCCGATGTTCGCGTTCTACCAGCTCGCGGTCAACGTCGGGGTGGCGGCCGGAGCCCTGATCGCGGGTTTCGTTCTCACCCGCTCGCTGACGATCTTGCTGCTCGCCGACGCGGTGACCACAGCCGCCTACGCCGTGGCCGCGTTCTACCTGCCTGACGACCGGCCAGAACGCGCCGCCGATCGCGACGCGATGAGTCGAGGCGGGCGCAGGGGAGTACTGCGTGATCACCGCTACCTGGTGCTCTGCGTCGCTTTCTGCTTAATAGCCCTGGTGTACGGCCAGCGGTCGGGAGTGCTGCCGCTCGCGTTCACCGCGCACCACCTGAGCGTCGAGCTGATCGGTGAGCTGCTGAGCGCGAACGCCATCGCCGTCGTGCTGTTCGAGCTGCCGCTGGCGGCCCTGCTCAGGAAATGGCCATCGTGGCGTCCGTTGACCATCGGCGCCGGGCTGATCTGCGGCGGGTACGCGATCTATCTATTCGGGGTGAGCCTGTCGACCGTCTTCGTCGGCGTCGCGATGTGGACGCTCGGCGAGATGTTCGTCACGCCGTTCGCCTCGGCTACCGCGAGTCAGATGGCGCCGGACGGCCTGGCTCCCGCCTACCAGGGAGTGCTCCAGGTCGCCAGGACGACCGGTCTTACCGCCGGTCCGGCGGTCGGCGTGTTCGCCTACACGGCCGGCTGGTCCATCCCGTACTGGGGCTGCGCCGCGGCTGGCCTGGCCGCGATTGGGATCATCGTCGCGATCTTGCGTACCAGGCAGCGCGAGCCGCAGTCCGCACCAGCTACCGAAAGGGTTGCCTGATGAACCATCGTGAGGTCGAGTTGCTCGCCGTTGGCGCCGGGCCGTCGAATCTCGCGCTCGCCGTCGCGCTCGAGGAACTGGCTCCGGACGATCTCGCCACCAGTTCCCTGCTGATCGAGCGGCATGCCGACACGATCTGGCAGCGCGGCATGCTCATGCCGTGGACCAGAAGCCAGGTGTCGTTCCTCAAGGACCTGGTGACGCTGCGCAACCCGTGCAGCCGCTTCACGTTCATCAGCTACCTGCATTCGGCCGGCCGGCTCAGCGACTTCATTAATGCCGCCAGCTTCACGCCGTACCGGATGGAAATCTCGAATTATCTGCAATGGGTGGCAAGATCCCTGAAGAAGGTGCGCATCGAATACGGTCGGCATTGCGTTCGGTTAGAGCCAATTCTTGATTTTTCTGGAAAAATTTTGCGATGGCTGGTCACGCTCGCGGACGACTCGACGATCGGCTGCAAGTACCTCGTCGTCGCGGCCGGACGGGATGCCCAGATACCGCTCATCTTCGCCGGACTCCCCGATGACCTGGTGATTCACAGCACCAGCTTCGAGTCGGGCACCGCGTCCATGCTGGCGGACGAGCCGCACAGGATCGTGGTGATCGGGGGCGGACAGAGCGCGGCGGAAATGGCGTGGGCAGCGCACGAGCGCTTCAGCCGGGCTACCATCACGATGGTCATGAGGTCCATCGGCCTGGCGAGCTATGCGACCAGCAGATTCAACAACCAGCTTTATTTCCCCTCCTTTGTCGATAAATTCCACGCCGCACCTCTTGAAATACGCGAGGAAGTGCTGGCGCAAATGCACGCGACCAATTATTCGGGTCTGGACGCGCGCCTGCTCGACACGTTGTTCGAGCAGGCCTACATAGAACGGGTGACCGGCCAGGAGCGGCTTTGCTTCCTGACCAATACCGAGGTAACGGCGGCCCGGCTGGACGCCGGTGAAGTTGTCCTGGCGCTGCGGGAAAGGCTGAGCGGACGGGACTATGAGGTCAGGTGCGATCGCGTCCTGCTCGGGACCGGGTTCTGCCCGGCGATGCCGGTCTTGATCGGCGACCTGATCACCAAGCTCGGACTGGACCAGGCGGTCGTCGAGCGCAGCTACCGGCTGGCCGTTCCTGACAGCGATGCCGCGTGCTACCTGCAGGGAGTCAACGAGACGACGCATGGCATCGCTGATTCGCTGCTCAGCGTCGTCGCCGTCAGAGCCGGAGAGATTGTGGCCGACATCCTCGCGCACCGCACGGACTCGGCCCGGTCGCTAGGGTCGGACTCATGCGGCTGACCGTACTCGGCGCCTGCGGCGCCTGGCCAGAACCTCAGCAGGCCTGCAGCGGATTCCTGGTCACCCACGATGGGTTCAGGCTCATCCTAGACCTGGGCTACGCGACCGTTCCGCGGCTGCTTTCCCTGGTGGACGCTCATCAGATCGATGCGGTCGTGATCAGTCACGGCCACCCCGATCACTGCGCGGATCTGAACCCGCTGCTGCGGGCCAGGGCGCTCAGCGAAGATCCGCCCGCGCCACTGCCGGTGTACGCGCCGCCCGGGGCGCTCGATGCCGTGCTGGCCCTCGATCGCCCGGAGACGCTGGACGGCTCGTACCAGGTTCACCCAGTGACTCCAGGCACCAGCCTTTCGATCGGGCCGTTCGACGTCAGCACCAGGTTGCTCCCGCACTGGCTGCCTAATCTCGGCGTGCGACTGACGGCGGACGGGCGCGTGCTTGCCTATACCGGCGACACCGGGCCGAGCGATGAGGTGGTCGAACTCGCGCGGGATGCCGATCTGCTGCTGGCCGAGGCCACTCACCTCGATCCGGTGCCCGCCGGCGCGAGGCCTTATATGTCCAGCCCTGCGGTGGCCGGGCGGCAGGCGGAGGCAGCAGGGGCGGGCCGGGTGCTGCTGACGCACCTGTGGCCTGGTGCGGACCGGGCCGCGGCCCTGGCGCAGGCCGGCGCGGAGTACTCGGGCGACCTCGGCATCGCGGTCGCGGACCTCACCGTCGAGCTGCACTAGTCGCTGGCGGGCCGATACAGCGTCCCGGTCTCGTTGAGTACTTCAGCCTCACCGCGCCGGTCGCCGAGGTCACGCCAGATCTCCAGTGCCTGCTCCAGATAGCCGCCCGCGCTCTGCGTAGTCGCCAGTTGCCAGCCGCATCATGCCGAGGCAGAGCAGGGCGTTGGCCTGGCCTAGCGCCGCTTGGGCCCACCCGTCGGCGCGAACAGCGGTGCCTGCTTCCTGGGCCAGAGCCTCGAACCGCGACGCGTCCAGTTCGTCGCGGGAAAACCTCGATCAGGTAGCCGGGCGAGCGGGTCACGATCCGCGTCGCGGTCCGCTCCTCTCGTTGCCGTCGCCGGGAGGGGACGACCCTGATCCCCTTCAATCCCGGCCAAGAGCCACTATCACGCACTTATCACCGAGACGTCACAGCGCCATGCGAGCCTTCCTGCGGCGTGCGGAACGGTCAGCGACGGGGAGTGCCCGATATGGACGATAACGCTATGCGCGTCGGCGAACTGGGAATGGAAGCGCAGCTACCGTGGCTCGGTGTCGCGCTGGAGAAATTCCGCGAACTAGCTCCTAGCCAGAAAACCATTCTCGGGTGTCTCGCCGCCGGGATGGATATCCGGACAACCGCCACCCACCTGGCCAGAAGCGAGCACACGGTCAAGTCGCACACGACGGCAATCCTTAGCCGCCTCGGCGTGAACTCCCGGCTGCAGGCCGGCATAGCCGGCCACTATCTCATCCTTCGAGGAGAGCTCGACCTGCCGCAAAGGCGCGGCTGATCATCGGCCATTACTGGAAGTAGCCGTTGATGTCGAGGAGCACGTTGACGGGGGTAGCGGCCGAGTTGGCGACGACGAAGGAGTTGTTGCCGGCGGTGTAGACCAGGCCAAGTCCGGCCGTGCTCGCGGTGGGCGGGAAGTTCAGGATGCTGGTGCCGGTGCTGGTGTCCTGCCCGGGGTAGGCCCGCAGGTAGCCGCTGTTGGCGGGAGCCACCGCGGTGATGTTGAGCACCAGGGTGGGGTTCTGGGCGATGATGGCGGCCGGGTCGGTCAAGGTGCGAGGGCTGGCGGAGCTGATCGGGTTGCTGGTCTGCCGGGTGTCCAGGATGCGAGCGGCGTCGAGTGGGTGGTAGTACTGCCCGCTCGCGGACGTGGTGAAGTAGCCGCTCAGGTCACCGACGAGATCGATGGGCTTAGCCGATCCGTTGTAGATGTCGATCTTGCCGTCGCTGCCGACGGGGACGATGACAGTGCAGGAGTAGGTCTGCCCGCCGGTGAAGCTGACGTTGCTGACTTCCGGACGGGCGGTGCCGTCGGGATAGGCCGCGACCCAGCCGTTGTCGCCGCTCGGGGCGATGGCGCCGATGTTGAGTGCGACCGCGGTGACGCCCGTGGCAGGGACGTTGGCGCCGTTGGTGGTGACTCCCTCGACGTGCACCAGAAGCGACGTTCCCGCGGCTACCTGCGCCTTGGGGACGCCGGTGCCATTAGTCGTCAGGAGGATCCGGGCCGGGTTGGCGAGCGGGTGGTAGGTGCTGGTCGCGACGCTGCTGGCGCTCGGCGTGATGAAGTAGCCGGTCAGGTCCAGGAGGATCTGGTCGGTAGCGGTGCCGTAGTTGTAGATGGAGATCTTTCCGTCGGGGCCGACCGGGATGATCGCGTTGTTGCTGAGCGGGCCGCTGGCGGGGAAGTCCAGCGTCGAGGTGCCGGGTTTTGGCTCGCCGTCGGCGTAGAGGGTGACGTAGCCGGTCTGGGTCTGGCTCCCGATCGTGATGGACAGGGCTACGGCGGTGACCCCGGCCGGGATAGTCACGCCAGAGGAGGTCGTGGTGCCCGCGATGGGCACGCTAACGGTCGCGCCGGAACCGAGCGGCCCGGTGATGCCGCCGATCTTGCTGGCCGAGCGGGTGTCCAGGATGCGGACGGGCGCGACCGGGACGAAGCCGCTGGCCGGGGTCGTCGGCTGGACGGGGGCGGCGAGCGTGTCCCAGATCTGGATGTCGGCGACCTGGCCGGCGAGGAAGTCGCTGGCGACGCCGGCTACCTGGGCCGAACCGACCGTGAACCGGCTGAACGTGGTAGGCGGGCTGGTGTCGTCCAGGCTGGCGACCTCGGTGCCGTTGGCGTACAGGCGCAGCATGCCGTCGCCGGCGGACCCGCCGCCGTCATAGGTCAGCGTGAGGTTGGTCCACAGGCCGGCCCGGGCGGTGCCGTTGTTGACCGTCACGTACGTGGACCCGGTGGTGTTCATGCCCAGGGACCACTGGCCACCCGTGGTCGAACTGACCTTGATAGTGGAGTAGGTGGATCCGTTCTGGGCGAAGACGGTGCCGCCCAGGGCGGACGGATTGACCCAGGCCGAGATCGTGAATGGCCGCTCCGGGTTGAAGTCGGTGGCCCCGGAGGCGGTCGTCAGGAATCCGCTGGTCCCGTTGAAGGTGGCATCGGGGCTGAACAGGTCTCCGGTGTGCCAGGTCACGCCGGAGTTCCCGGTCAGGTCGCTTTCGGCATCGGTGGCGGCGGTCCCGTTGAAGTCGGTCGCGGTGGCGACGGCGCCGCTGGTGCCGTCGTTGAGCGGATAGGTGTGGTCGGCGGTCGACAACTGCTGAGGCGATCCCGGCACCTGGACGAGGGCGCCGTTCCGCACGGTCCAGGACTCCGCCTTGCCGGCGCCGGTCACATCGGTCAGGCCGGGCAGGCCATTGATGGCCGTGGCTTGCAGGCTGTCCAGCGCTCCGGTGTGCCAGCTGGCGTCGACTTCGACCGGAGCGCCCGCCAGGACGGCGGATGGCTGCAACCAGGTACCCGAGCTGCAGCCTCCCGAGGTCGGGTTGGAAAGGCCCGTGAGTTGCCACATCCACAGGGCGCCGGTGTGGGAGTTCCACAGGAACATGGTGCCGCCGCCACCGGTCCCGGCGCTGGTGGTGATGGTCCAGTTCGACCAGTCCGTCCCGTCCGGCGAGGCGTTGGTCAAGATGTAGGGGATGCCGAGGTTGCCGTCGCTTGAGTCGAAGCTGTTCTGGCTGTCGGCCTGGAAGTAGGCCAGGAAGCCGGACTGGCCGGCGAAGGGGGACAGGCTGGCGTCGGTGTAGGCCCCGATCTGATCCGGGATCCGCCGCTGGTGTTGCCGGACACGTTGTAGGCGTCGGCCAGCTGATTCGGGTAATCGGGGATAGCGGCCTGGTCGAAGCTGCAGTCGGTAAAGGGCGCTACGTCAAAAGCCCCCTGCATATTGTTTCCCTGACTAGTCAAGACCGAGGTGACAGCCGAGCCGTCGCCCTGGGCAGGGATGACGTAGATACCAGGATGCGAGCTGCTGCCGGGCGCGTAAGCCTCGATCGCGTTGAACCCCGGGCCGAGGAACTGTCCGGTGATGACCTTCATGCCGTTCCAGCCGACCGGGTCAGGCGCGGAGCCGGTGGCGTCGGTTCCCTGGGCGCCGTAGGGGGCGATGTCCGTGGGGGTGGTGCCCACGGTGCCGTCGAACGTGCCGCCCGCGCCCTGGCCAGGAGCCAGCCAGAGGCCGGGGGCGACCCCGGTGGTGCCGTCGCCGACCGTGAGCAGGTCGGGGACGCCGTCGCCGGTCAGGTCCTGGTCGGCGGCGGTCGCCGCGGCCTGTCCGTTGACTATGCAGGTGTAGGCCTGACCGACGTTGACGCCGGACGCGACGGCGGTCACCGACAGGACGTTGGTCATGCGGGTCGGCGTGACGGTGATCTTGGACTCGAAGGGCGCGGCGCTGCCGGCCGCCACGGTGACCGGGTTGCCGCCGTTGAGCTGGTAGATGTAGGAGTCCGGGTTAACGCTCGACGTGGTGTTGCCCGTCGCGTAGAAGCTGACCGGCGTGCCGATGTTGTAGGTGCCACCGCACGGAATGGTCGCGGCCTGGTCGTTCCAGACATTGGGCGGGCCTGGTTTGGCCGTGGAGAAGACGAAGCTGCACGTGGCAGTCGATGAGGACAGGACCGTGCCCTGCACGTTGACCTGGGCGGTGGCCGTCCAGGTGATCTTCACCGTGCCGCTCGGGCCGTATTTGGTCAGGGCCGTCTTCAGGTCGGCTTCCTTCAGGCCGATGGTGGAACTGAACTTCGTGCCGCTGCCGGAGGATGCCGCCGACGCGGGCAGGTTGGTGGCGAAGGTGTTGCTGGTGACCCCGGCCGCGTAGGCGGTGTAGCTGACGGTCGGCGGGAAGCCGTCCTTGTCAGTCATGGCGGCGGTGAGGGTGACGTTGCCGTCGCCGGAGACCGCCGTACCCGAGCAGTTGGTGCCCAGGGACGTGCTCAGCGCGGGAGTGCCGGGCTTAAAGGCGTACTGGATGGTGATCGTCGCGTTGCTGGCGCCCCACTGCGTCTTCGGGTTGGCGAATTTCTTCCAGCCGTCGACGCCGGCGGACTCGGCCCGCAGGCCGACGTTGAGCGTCGGCATGGCCCCTGACGTGATGCCGGCGTCGGTTGTGATCAGGGATTTGATGTCGAAATGGACGTCCTGGGCGCCGACCGGGCAGCTTGAGGAACCGCCGAGGCCGGAGGATGACCAGCCGAAGGCGACGTTGTCGGTACCGAGCTTGGCGCCCCAGCCCGGCAGGTTGTTGTAGGTCGTCGAGCTGGAGATGGCCTTGCTGGTCTGGTACAGGTCGACCGGTGAGGCGGTGCAGGAGTCGGCCCAGACCTCAGGGAAGTACGCCGTGGCCGAGTTGATCGTGGCGCCGCGGATCGCCGAGGAGATCGGCAGCTGGTAGAAGGCGTAGGAGTGGAAGCCGGTGTCGGCGTTGCCGGTGACGGTGGGCTCCTCGCCGACCTGCAGGTAGTCGCTGTTATCGAAGTACGGCTGGTTGGGGAACTCGCTGGAGACGTAGGCCCAGTTGGAGGCCGAGGAGCCGGCCGCGTCCCAGTTCGGGTCGATGAATTCGGGGAAGACCGCGCCTGGCCGCCTGAGCAGGGCCGGAGCGGGGATCAGGGTCAGCCGGTTCCTGGCCGCGGACACGCGGACCGCTGCGGTGTGCGCTCCGATGGCGGGGGCCACGGCGGAGGACCGGATGGGGAATCCGGCGCGGTCGGCCTGGCCGGCCTTGATCGCCCCGCTGGCCAGGGCGGCGCGAAGCTTCGGGCTGACCGCGGAGTCCCACATGCGGGGCGCGGGTGCGGAGAAGATCGGCTGGCCTCGCGTGTTCCGGGCGGCCAGGCCCCCGCCACGGGTCGCGGTGACCGTGAGCCCGCGGGCGCGGGTGGCGAACGTCAGCCTGGTGAGCGCCGGATTGGCCGCGGCCCTGGAGTTCGCGATGCGGATGACGTCGCTGTAGCCGCCGCTCGGCCTGGCGGTTACGACGAGGTCGACCCCGGGCAGGACGCCGGCGTAGGTCGCCGTTGCCCCGGATACCGACGGGGCGGGCAGCCGCATCGGGGCGGTCAGCGCCAGGGAGTACCCGCCGTAGGTCATGGTGGCCAGCGGTCCGGTCCCGCCGCCGGACAAGGTCAGCGGGTAGGTGGACACCTTCGGCGACCAGGTGCCGTTAATGTTGCGGATCAGGCGCGGGTTCAGGGCCTTCCAGGCGCCATCGACCCTGGTGCGGACCGGGGTTGCTGATTCCCGCAGCGTGAACGAGCCGTCTGGGTTGGCGGTCACCGTGGAGGTCGGCGTGGTCGCACTGGTCACCGGGACGGCCTTGTGAGTCCTGATGGCCTCCGCCGAAGCCTGCTCGGCGCTCTGGTACCGGTGGTTCCCGGCGGTCACGGGGGAGTGGTGCCTGCCGGCGGCGATGTGCGGGGCGGCGGTGGCGGCGTCGGCGGTCGGCGCGGAAAACGCGGGCCCGCAGAGCGAACAAGCTGCGACGAAGACGCCAACGGCGCGAAGCCACCTCGCGTGCCGTACGAGTGATGATGAACCCATGGCAGCCGGATCCGCTCCGTTTCAGGCACTGTCGTGCACTCCGGTGGGACGGGAACTAATATCCCCGACCTAAACAGGTCAAAAGCCGAGCCCATAGTCTTTTATCGCCAGACAAGCGTCAATGGATCCGCGGTAACCACGGTCTAATACTTTTGTGTAATTGTGCGACGCTTCATTGCGTGTCATTCTCGGGACAATTTCGTATCTTCCTGCGTTGCGATAGCTCGCTGGCCGCATTCGGGGCCAGCGCGGTTCCGGAGGGTGAATCGTGTCCTGGTTCGGGCAGCAAGTAAGCGTTCGGCGCAGGTTCGGTGCCGCGGCCACGGCGGTGATACTGACAGCGTCCTCGCTCGGCGCCAGTGCACCGGGCGCCGCCATCGCCACCGGCGGCTCGCCGGGAGCCGGGCAGGCCGGGCAGGCCGGGTCGGCCGGGCAGGCTGGCCGGGCGCGCCCAGCGGGCGTGCCGGTGAAGGTTCTGAAGCCGGAGGCGCGCGGGCATTTCCGGGCCGCGAATCAGGCCAGCAAGCCCTTCCGGGCGACGGCTACCAGGTGGCCGTCGGCCGCGTCGGCGAGTGCGGCCCTGCCGGGTGCGCGGCCCGGCCACGGGGCCGGACCGATGGTCCGGATCGCTGGCACTCCGCTCTGGGTTCAGTCGATGGGCGGAGTTCAGGCGACGGGCGCCGGTCAGCGTGTCGCCGCCCCGTCGAAGGTGACAGCCACAGTCCTGGCGCACTCTCGGGCGGCGGCGCTGGGTGTCTCCGGCCTGGTGTTCCGCCTGGACGCCGCCGAACCGGCTGGTCCGGCCGGGCGGGTCCAGGTCAGGCTGGACTACTCTTCGTTCGCGCAGGCCTACGGCGGGAACTACGGGACCCGGCTGCGGCTCGCAGAGCTGCCCGCCTGCGCCCTGACCACCCCGAAGCGGGTCGCCTGCCGCACGCAGACACCGCTGCGGTCGATCCAGAACTACCAGACGGACACGGTATCGGCCGTGCTGCCGCTGGCAGTACGGGGCCGGGGACCGGTGATCGCGGCGACGAGCACCACCGGACAGGAGGGCGGCGCGGCCGGCGCGTATCCGCCCGGCAAGGTCTCGCCCGCCGGTACCTGGTCGGAAGGCGGCGACTCAGGCTCGTTCGACTACTCCTACCCGATCACGGTCCCGTCCGCCCGGGGCGGGCTGACCCCGTCGCTGACGCTGAGCTACGACTCGCAGGATGTGGACGGCAAGATCGCTACCACCCAGGCGCAGTCGGACTGGCTGGGGGATGGCTGGACAACGCCGGACTCGTACATCTCCCTGCTGACCACGTCGTGCGGCGACAACCCAGAAGGCAGCGCGTCGCCGACCTCCACCGGCGACCAGTGCTACGACGGCGAGATCGTCCAGATGTCGCTGGATGGCACCTCCTCGCCCCTGGTCTTCGTCTCCTCATCGACGACGAACGGCGTCACGACCTCGACCTGGAAAGCTCAGTCGGACCTGGGCGCGGTGATCACGCACGTGTCCGCGTCGTCGACCGTGTTCGGGAAGTACGACTCGTCCAAGCCTGGCAGCGACTACTGGACCGTGACCAACCGGGACGGGACCCAGTACACGTTCGGGCAGCAGCACCTGCCGGGCTTCGCGTCCGGGGACGCCTCGACCAACTCGGTGGACTGGATGCCGGTCTACTCGGCGCACTCCGGCGACCCCTGTTACAACGCCTCGGGGTTCACCTCGTCGGCGTGCCCGATGGCCTACCAATGGCACCTGGACTACGTGACCGACGTTCACTCCGACGCGATGGCCTACTTCTACACCCAGGCCACCAACTACTACGGCGAGGACAACGGCGCCTCCAACGTGGCCTATATCTCCGACTCCTACCTGGACCACATCGCCTACGGGTTCACCGACGGCAACGCTTACAAAAACCCGCCGGACCTGGTGAACTTCAGCGCCAAGCCGCGCTGTACCGCAGTCACCTGCGGCCCGCTGGCGACGTCGAACTCCAGCGTCTCGACCCAGTACCCGGACGTCCCCGTCGACCTCATGTGCGCCAGCGGAGCGAACTGCACCGCCCAGTCCCCGGCCCTGTTCTCCCAGGTGCGGCTGGACTCGATCTCCATCCAGCAACGCTCGGCCGGGGCGGGCGCCTACCAGAACGTGGACACCTATCAGTTCGCGCAGACCGAGCCTGCGTCCGGCGACGGACTGGCGGCCACGTTGTGGCTGGACTCGATCACCAGGACAGGGCAGGACGCCGGCGGGGGCGGGACGGCCACCCCGGTGCGGCTTCCCTCGGTGTCGTTCGGGAAGGTCGACCTGCAGAACCGGGTGTCGACCGCCGCCTATCCTGGCCTGTACCGATTCCGGATCTCCTCGGTGACGAACGAGACCGGCGGGGTCAGTAACGTCTCCTACGGCAACCCCGACCCGTGCCCGTCGTCGTATTCGTCCTCGTCGGGTCCTTCGGTGACGTCGGCGAATACCGCTTCATGTTTCCCGGTCGAGTGGACGCCGCCGGGCAACAGCACCCCGGTGCTCGACTGGTTCGAGTCCTATGCGGTCACCAAGGTGGTCACCGGCGATACGACCGGCGGCGCGCTGACCCAGGAGACCGGCTACTCCTACGGGAGCGCGGCCTGGCACTACGACGACAACTTGGTCGTGAAGCCGAAGTACCGGACCTGGGGCCAGTTCCGCGGCTACTCCACCGTCACCACCAAGACCGGGCAGACCATCGACAATCCGCAAACCGAGACGGTCACGGCCTACTACCAGGGCCTGAACGGCGACACCCTCCCGACGGGCACCGCGTCGGTCGTACTCAAAGACTCCCAGGGCGCCAGCCACACCGACTCCGACCAACTCGCCGGCCGGGCGCTGGAGACCACCACCTACCAGGGGGCCGGCGGCCCCATCCTGTCCTCCGCGATCAGTTCGTACTGGGTATCGCGGGCCACCGCTGACATGAGCCCGACTCAGCTCCCGGCGTTGAAGTCAGGCTCGCTCACCGTCCCCGATCTCACCGCGACCATGACCGGGCTAGCGGAGACCTGGACCCGGACGGCGCTGACCGACGGCGGCGAGACGGGCACGTGGCGCGACACCGAGACCGACAATACCTACGACGCCATTACCACCGATCCGGACTTCGGCCTGCTCACCTACACCTACAGCCATACCGACCCGGTCAACGCGGCTTTCGACTCCTGCGCCCAGGACAAGTACGCCCCGGCCAACAAGAGCGAGAACCTCGTCGGCCTGGTCTCGTACACCGAGACCGACCAGGCCGCCTGCTCGAACTCGGCCGGAACTAGTTACTCATCGGTCCCCGCCGGACTCAACACCCTCGGCGCACCCGCCACCGTGACGGCGTCGCAGGTTACCAAGGCCACCGAGACGTTCTACAACGACAAGGTCGACTCGACGTTCTCCACCACGTTCCCGCAGCCCAGCCCGCCGGTGAACGCCGACGCGACAATGACCCGCCAGGCGTCGGCCGGGACGCCGGGCTCGTTCACCTGGCAGACCATGAGCCGGCACGTCTACGACGCCTATGGCCGCCAGATCGGCTCCTACGATGCGCTCGGCAACGAGACGACCACCGCCTATACCGACGACAGCGCCGGACTGACCACGGGCACCCAGGTCAAGGTACCGGCCACCACCTATGCCGGGTCATCCGGCACCGTGACCACGACGCACGTCACGTCGGAGACGCTGGACCCAGCCCGCGGTCTCGTGCTCACGGCCACCGACCAGAACGGCAACGTCACCACCGAGCAGTACGACGAGCTCGGCCGCCTGACCGCCGTCTGGAAAGACGGCCGGGCGACGACCAGCACGCCGAACATCACCTACGCCTACACCGTCTCCAACACCGTCACCAACGGCAAGACCGCGCTATCCGGCGTCGTCGCCGGGAACCTCAATGCCGAGGGCAATGACGTTCCCTCGGTCACCATCTACGATTCGCTCGGCCGCGTCCGCCAGATTCAGACCCTGGGTACCACGCCGAACGGCAACGGCCGCCTGGTGGCCGACACCCTGTACGACTCGCGGGGCTGGGTGTCAGAGGCCAGCAAGAACTACTACGACAGCTCCTCCCTGCCCGCGCTCACGCTCTTCCCCACCCCGCTGAGCTCCGCCCCGGACGTGGATGAATTCACCTACGACGGCAACGGGCGGCAGGTCGAGGACACCTCCATCAGCAACGCAGCGGCGATCTCGACCACGGTCACGGTCTACAACGGCGACTCCACGACCGTGATCCCGGGCGTCGCCGCGGCCAGCGTCAGGACCGGCGCCATCCCGGCCACCGCCGGCACCGTCCAGACCACCACGACCAACCCGATGGGCCAGACCACATCGCTGACCCAGTACACGGCCAACCCCACCCTCAACATCCCGTCGAATACCACGACTGGGGCCTTCTACCTCACTAACGGCAGCGGAACGGCCAGCACTACTAGCTACACCTATGACGCCATGGGCAATCAAGTGAAGGAAACGCTCGGCGGCGCGACCTGGACAGGGCAGTACAACCTGCTGGGCCTGGAGACTCAGTCGACCGACGCCACCGGCGGTACCACGCACCTGACCTACGACGCCGACGGGCACCTGATTCAGACGCAGGACCCGAGCGGCAACTACGTGTCCGTCACCTACGATCAGGACGGACGCAAGACAGCCCAGTACGCCTCACAGACCGGGTCCGCCAACCAGCACGCCTACGGCACCGCGGGCGCGAACCAGCTCGCGTCCTGGGTCTACGACAACGCGAACGGCGCTGGCAGCCCGACCGACGCCAAGGGCCAGGCCACCACCGTTACTTCGTACGCGGGCGGACACGCCTACGTCGTCCAGCAAGCCGCCTTCAACGCCTTCGGCGAGTCCAAGGGCGAGACCTTCACCTTCGACGCCACCGCCCCCGGCGCGGGCCTCGGCACAAGCCTGACGTTCCTGAACACCTACGAGCCGATCAACGGCGGCCTGACCAAGCAGTCCTACCCGGCCGCCGGAGGCCTGCCCGCCGAGACGGTCACCTACGGCACCGTCGGCGCGCTGGACCTGCCGGGTGTCACCGGCGGCAACAACGGTTACGCGGCCGCGGCCACCTACACCGCCCAGAGCCAGCCCGAGCAGGTCACCCTCGGAGCGGGAGCCAGCGAGGCGACGGTCACCTACAGCTATGACCCGAGGACCGGAGCACCGACCGACCGGCTGGTGCAGCGATCCACCGCAATTCCGAAGACGGTCGATGAGACCTCCTATACCTACAACCCCGCTGGCGCACAGACTTCGGAGACGGATGCCCGCCTCGGGTCAAGCTCGACGGCGGAGCTGCAGTGCTTCGCCTACACCACCAACGGGCAGCTCGCCCAGGCCTGGACCGCCGCCAGCAGTTGCTCGACGGCGCCGAGCACGACCAGCTTCGCGACCGTCGGCGACGAGCTCGGTACCTCGTCTGAGTACGACGAATCCTGGGCCTACACCGCCCTCGGCCAGCCGCACACCGAGACCTCCCTCGTCCCGTCGGCCCAGGCGTTCGCCACCACTACTTACAGCTACTCGCACTCCACCGAGCTGACCGCGGCCGCGACCGCCGGCGCCACCACCGGGTCCGCGTCCTACACCTACAACGCCAACGGCCAGCAACTCACCCGTTCCCCGGACGGCGGCCAGACTCTCGCCTGGAACAATGTCGGCGATCTCACCGGGATCACCGCCACGAGCGGCGGCGCCCAGGCCGCCGCCTACGTCTACGACGCCAGCGGGAACCTGCTCACCCAGACCAGCGGCACCAAGACCACGGTTTACCTTCCCGGCGAGCAGCTCACCATCGACACCTCCGCCAGCCCCGCCGCAGTCTCCGGGGTGAGGTTCTACACCCTGCCCGGCGGCATCACCGCGGTGCGCACCGGCGCGGGCGCCAGCTACGGGTTCGAGCTCGCATCCGACCAGCACGGCACGGACACCCTGTACCTCGACTCCACCGCCCAGGCCCCCACCTGGCGGCAGTTCGACCCCTACGGCAACCCGCGCGGCACCATCCCCGCCTCCGGATTCCCTGGCCGCCGCGGCTTCCTCAACGACCCCGTCGACGCCAGTACCGGCCTGACCGATGTCGGTGCCCGCTGGTACGACTCCGCTACCGGTACCTTTGTCAGCCTCGACCCCGTCCTTGATCCGGCCAGCCCGCTGCAGCTCAACGGGTACACGTATGCGGCCGGCAACCCGGTCGGCGGCTCGGATCCGAGCGGCCAGCACCTGTGCTCTGACACCTGCGGCGGCCCAGGCTCCGGTACCGCCCCGGGCACCGGCCCGAACAGTCCAGGCGGGTGGCAGTGCGGTTGCGGCGGGGGAGCGCCACGGCCGTCGTCTCCGCCTCCGTCCCAGGCGCCGCCGCGGCATTACGCGCCGCCACCAGGCGGATTTGGCGGATGCGGCGTCTTCTGCATCATCACCGCCCTCCTGGCCGGTACTGGCTCTCCCGTTGTCAACCCGGGGCCCGCCAGTTGCGGCGGGATGCTGTGCACAGGCGGCATCTCGTACAACGCCAGCACCCCTGAGGGCGGCGGCGGCGGTGACGGCGGCGGCGGTGGTGGCCGCTTCAACAAGTTCTGGAAAGGCCTTGCCAAGATCTTGCGGGCACTGGGGCTCGCCGCCGGTGCCTATGGTGTCCAAATAGGGCAAGGCGACCCGACGGAGCTTCCAGGAATAACTACTGAGCGACCCGCGGTGGAGCCAAACCCGGATCAGCAGCCTGGCGAAGGCCAGGGTGATTCAACCGGGGGAGACTCCTCAGGAATAGGATCCTCCGGAGGCGGCGCCAAGCCCTCCGATCTTCCCATTCCCCCTGAGATCTTCATCCCCGTCGTCCCGCTCGGTCCCGGCACCTTCGTGGTGTTCGGCCCGGACGGCGAGGGGATCGTCATCAGCGTCCCGACTCCGCCCGTCAGGCCCGGTGACTCGCACCCGCCCGTAGAGCCTCCTTCATCCGGTGGGCCTCCGTCCTCCGGTAACGAGTCTCGCTCGTCGACCGGTTCGGGTCCGCCCATCGAACTGCCTCAGCCGTTCGAGCCGCCCACAGCCATTAACGTCCCGCAATTTGAGCCGCCTACCTCGATCGACCTGCCGCAATTTGAGCCGCCCGCCTCGATCGACCTGCCGCAATTTGAGCCGCCCACCGAGCTGCCGCCAATCTTCGAGTGGTAGCGGGCGACGTTGTGACCGCAGCCTCCTCACGTCGAGGCGGCTGCGGTAACATCCAAAAAGGGCAAAGGTGAGGTAGGTGGGTCATGACCGTGCCGATTGGCCGCGACGACCAGTCCTCTCATCCGCGGGTAGACGCGACCCAGCTGTGGCCTGGCGGAATCGCGACGGCGGTCGTGGCCGGGCTCGTGGCGCTGGTTGGCGTGCTGGCCTGCCGGTGGCTGCTGAACGTCCCGATCCTGGCTCCGAAGCAGGACGGCGCTTACGGGGATGCGCACACCACCGGCGTGGTGTTTGCCGCCGTGGGTTCGGCGCTGGCGGCGACCGCGCTGCTCCACCTCCTGCTGATCAGCACGCCGCGTCCGCAGACCTTCTTCGCGTGGATCGTGAGCCTGGCGACGGTGGTCGCCGTCCTGTTCCCGTTCAGCACCGCCGCTCCGGTGTCGCAGAAGATCGCCACCGGGGTAGTCAGCCTGGTCATCGGCATCGCCATCGGCACTCTGCTGGGCGGGGTCGCCGGGCGTTCGACCCGGCCCCGCTCGGGCTCGGCCGGCCGGCCGGTCCGGTCTGCTAGGTACCCGGTAGAGCAACGCCCCGCGAGCAACCGGGGCTGGCCATATTCCGCCGGGTCGGCCGGGTCGACGGGGTCCGCCGAACCCGCAGGCGCCGACGAGGACGCCACCCGGCCGTACCCGCCGCAGAACCGGGACGAAGCTCGCTAGGCTCCACCTGCCAGCTATCTGACCGGCCAGTTCTCCGGCCTTAGCGGGTCAGCTGTACCAGACGAGATCGGTGTGCTCGCTGGGCTAGCCTGATTTTTTTAAGAGGAACGCATTGCGGTGGTCTGCATCGCCTTGGGATTCGTGCTGTCGTCCTGGCCAGTCGCGGCGGCGAGTTTGGCCCGGACCTTGTCGGCTCCGGGGTGACCGAGTTTGTCGTGGATGGCAAGCGCCTGGTGCCAGGCCAGGCGGGCCTCGCGTAGTTCTCCGGCGGCGTGATGGGTGTCGCCGATGCGGTTGAGGATCTCGGCTTCGGTGACCGGGACGTTGAGTTCGGCGAACAGGCTGAGCGCCCGCCGGTAGTGACCGACGGCCTCGGCGTGCCGACCAAGGCAATGAGCGATGTAACCGAGGGTGTCCAACGTGAGGGCCTCCCCCTTGATGTCGCCGAACTGGTGCCACGCCACCAGGGCCCGCTGGCAGAACGACTCGGCCCGCGGGTAATCGCCGAGCTGAGCGTGGCACCAGCCGACGTCGTTCAGGGAGACGGCCTGTGCCCCGATGTTGCCGGTGGCCTCGCAGATGCGCAGAGCCTTCTCGCCGTAACCAAGCGCGTCGGCGTGCTGGCCCTGGCAGTCGGCGACGTAGCTGAGGATCTGGTAGGCGCCGGCTTCGCCGGCTTGATCGCCGACCTGCCGGCAGATCTGCACGGACGCGGTCAGGTGAGCGCGCGCGTGGTCATAGTGCTCGAGCCTGGCGCAGGCGAACGCGATGCGGTGATGGGCCGTGACCTGCCCGGTCGCTGCACCGAGTTTGGTCGCGGCGGCCAGGGCGGTATGCAAGAGGGCGACCATCTCGTTCCAGCGTCCGCGCCGGTCGAGGAATTCGGTCATCGTCCAGGGGATCTGCCAGGAATGCGGTGATTCCGCCTCGGCCGCGAGGGCGGCCAATGCGATGAGAACGTCCTGCTCAGCCTCCATCCAGGCGATGGCCTGCCGATCGTCGGCGTGCTGCTCGACAGCGGCTCCTGCCCGTGGCGGCGGGAGGGCGAGCGGCTTGCAGGACGGGCTGATCGCGAGAGCGGCGGCATGGGCGGTGTGCAGGTAGTAGTCGAGCAAGCGGCTGGTCGCGGCTTGCCGGTCAGGCTCGCTGTCGGTGGCGGCGGCCTGGTCGCTGGCGTAGGCATGGAGCAGGTCGTGGCAGAGGTACCGGTCGGGGGCATGCTCGGCGAGCAGGTGCGCGCCCGTGAGTTCGGCAAGCGCGCGGCGGGCCTGCGCAACGCCGCCCGCCGCGAGGCTGGCCGCAGCCGCGACGGTGATCTCGGGTCCTGGGTGCAGGCCAAGGAGTCGGAACATGCCGGCGGCGGCTGGGCTGAGCTGCTGATACGACCACGAGAACACCGAGCGGACGCTGGCCGTGACATCGGCTACCTCGAGGGCGCTCAGGCGATCGGAGGCATCGCGCAGCTCCGCGGCCAGCACGACAAGCGGGAGCTTCGGACGCGCGACGGCCCTGGCGGCGGCTACGGCCAGGGCGAGCGGCAGGTGCCCGCACAGGTCCGCTATCTCCGCGACGGCGGCTGGTTCGGCGGCGGCGCGAGAAGCCCCGAGCCTCGCGGTGAGCATTTGCCTGGCCTCGGCCGCGGTGAGTACGTCCAGGGTGATGAGGCTGGCGCCGTTGCTGGCGGCCAGGCCAGTGAGCTGGTTCCGGCTGGTGACGAAAACCACGCAGCCGGGACTGCCCGGCAACAGCGGCCGGACCTGATCTTCGTCGCGGGCGTTGTCCAGCACGATCAGCGCCTGCTTGCCGGACAGCAGGCTCCGGTACAGGCCGGCCTGCGCCTCCAGGGAGGGCGGTATCCGGTCTGGGGTCACGCCAAGAGCGTCCAGGAACTCGCGGATCGCCTCGGCCGGCGTGACTGGC
>Ga0134128_10002176_pt1 | contig 24450 bp, 21 predicted proteins | sample KB31754_FD_96462 | JGI IMG/M metagenome (GOLD analysis project Ga0134128, IMG submission 96462) | Terrestrial soil microbial communities with excess Nitrogen fertilizer from Kellogg Biological Station, Michigan, USA - KB3-175-4 | ecosystem: Environmental > Terrestrial > Soil > Unclassified ...
GTCGCTCATTACTTGCAATGGCTCGATGTGGAAATTTTCCGTCGACTGCTCATCGCTTTTGGCGAGTCTGAAACTTCAGCCGCTCATGTTGCAGCAGGTCCGAATATCGGCGAGTTAGCAGCCAACGGTGCCGGCTTCGTCCTTTTCGACGCCGCGGCGATGTGCCTGGCGAGACAGCTGACCGGACGCGGTCGCATACTGGCTACGACCAGCTTGTTCGCGCTTTGCCTGCTCTACATTTTGGTCGCCTGGCGGCTTCTACAAGTGACCATGCATCCCACCGGATTCTTCGTGGCGATAAAGGCGGGATTCATCGGCGGAATTTTTCTGCGCACACATGATTCGGCACGCCAGAAGGAAGAAGCGCATCACTTCGAACTTCGCTTGAAGAACAAAGAGCTTCTCGACACGAGGCTGACGCTGCTCAAACATGACGAAGTCGAACGGCGCACGCTCGCCGCCGACTTGCACGACCAAGTTCTAAATGACCTGAAGCAAGTCGCGCAGAGGTTCGACCGCTATGTGGAAAAACCGGATGCGGACAATGCTGAATCTATCCGCCGCCTCACGGATCAGGTAATGAGCGAAATCCGCGAGGTCATGGACGCACTGTCGCCGTCGGTGCTCGAACATCTGGGATTGAGCGCGGCCATTGAAGATTGTTTGCGTCGCGGCGCTCAACGGTCGGGATTCAAGATTCGCTTCAAGAACAACGTAGAACAAAGTTCAATCGACAAACTGTCAATGGTGGAACAAGGCTTGCTCTATCGGCTGGTGCAGGAATCGATTACCAACGTTTGTAAACACGCGCAAGCATCTTTGGTGCGGGTTGCTCTTTCTTTGGAGAACGAACGTGTTTTGCTCATTCGGGTCACCGACGACGGACGCGGCATGGATCTCGAGAAGGCGCGCGGCGATTCGCGCGGCGTGAAATATATGCGCTACCGCGCCGACCTGATTGGTGCCAATATCACCTGGAAACCGGGCGATGAAAACAAGGGAACCACTGTAGAAGTTCGAGTTGATCTAACCGACCGCGGCACCGCGACCATCGACAGCCGCTATAATGAAGCCGGAGTTTGAAATCATGGTAAAAGTGCTCGTCGTCGACGATCTGCCGGCGCTTCGACAACATATCAGTCAGCTTGTGAAAGGCAGCGTCGCCAAAGATGCCGAAATTCACGAAGCTCCCAATGGCGCCGAAGGACTGAAGCTATTTCGTTCCATCAAGCCGGAGATGGTCGTGATGGACATCGTGATGCCCGAAATGAGCGGCATCAAAGCAGCGCAAGAGATTTGGAAAGAAGCGCCGAAGACCAAAATTTTGTTCTGGTCACAGTTTCACCGCGAGGCGTACGTCCGTGAGCTCGGCAAGATCGTTCCCGATGAAGCGATTCACGGATACGCGCTGAAAAGCGAGAGCGACGAAAAACTGACTTATGCTCTTACATCGATCATGCTGCACGACAACCCGTATATCGATCCGCTCGTGCGCGGCGTGCAAACTCGTTTAGCAAGCAAGGACAGTTCTCTGTCCGATGTCGAATACGAAACGTTGCTCGATATCACTCTTGGACTCACCGACAAAGCGATTGCTTCGCGCAGGCATATCAGCGTGCGCGGCGTTCAAAACCGGCTTTCCATGCTAGCCAACAAGTTGTTCAAAGGCAACGATTTTTATCTGAAAGAAGCGGCGGGCATGGAAGTTTACAACCCGCGCACACGCATCGTTCTCGAAGGTCTCAAGCGCGGGTTAGTCGATATGGATAAGATTCCGGAGCTTGATGCCGAGTTGAGCGACTGGATAGCCGAAGAATTCAGCGCCGACGGGTAGAGGAGCGCAGGCTACCAGCCTGCCTCGCGGCCGAACCGAAGGCCGGCTCCGCCACTGCACTTAGGCAGGCTGGCAGCCTGCGCTCCACCACTAAAACCGTTCGATGCTATAGACCGGTTGCTCGCCGAGGATGGCATAGAGCTCCGGCGGAAAGCGCGGATCCGGCTCGCGCCAGACACCGGCGACATGTTGCAGGAGCTGCCCGACGCTTATGTCGCCATTCTTTGGAGCACTGACGCCCAGCGGATCGTAAACCTTGAGCGAACCGAAAGCCGATTCCCGACGCCGCGGCAATAGTTTTTCAAATGCCTGCAGATCGACTATGCGGCTCATGGTGAACGGTATACGCTTGATCACGGGCTTAGGATCGGGCAATCCAAGCCGCAGCAATGCTTCGTGATTCTCGTCGTACCAGATTACCGAATCATACTGCGCATCCATCTGCCCGAACATCGCCAATCCATCAAAATACGCTTGCTCAGTGTTGTAGACAAACTCCAATACGAACAGCTTTCGGTCATGACACTGATCCAAGCCCCAGAGCATGTAGCCGTCGGGATGAATGAAGTATTGATGACTGTGCAGCGGATGATACGCGACTTGCCTGCAGTGCAAGGCACTGCGAGCAATGCATAGATTGTAGCGTTCGCACATGCGGCGATGCGCATCCAACGTTTCTTCGCTGCGGTCGAGCGGCAACATCTGCCAACGCGTCGCATCGCCCTCGGCGGCCAAAGTGCGCAAAGCCGCCGTCGGCACTTCAATTTCGTCGTGCCAGTGCGTCACGGCGTAGCCCATGCGCTCGTAAAACGGATAGCTAAAAGGAAACAACGACGAAACGACCACGCCGCGCTCATGCATGTCGCGCAGGCAATGCTCCATCAGTTGATCCGCCAGTCGCTGATTCCTTTGTCCCGGTGCCGTGGCAAGCGCACTGACGCCGCCGCACGCAACCCACTGATCGCCGATACGCATCTGGAGGTCCATCATGCCGGTGACGGCGCAGAGCTGATCCTTTTCGAAGACACCAAATACGGTGTCCATATCACGCCGGAAATATTCGCGCTGCCACGCCGGATGAAAGGCCAGCGACCAGATGTCCTCCGCCTGTTCCATCGCGGACTCCGGCACGACTTTGATTTCGTGCACACGATTACCAACTGAATTCGATTTCGAATCAGTTTTCACCCTTGCTCTCCATGCGTTTCTCGATTTTTCTGAAAATGACGTAACTCACGAATGTGGCAATCCATGCATTGAGGGCCGGCACACCGATGGAAAACTTTTGAAATCCGGGCACCAGATTTGCCGTCACCAATCCCGTCACGCATCCGCAAGCAAAAGCCAGCACTGCCGACCAGCGCACGGAATGCAAATTCTCGAGCGCCGGCACGTGAGAAAGGCGTCCCTCCTGCCTGTGTTCTTTACTGATAAGCCAGAGCTCCACCAGAATCACGATGGTGGCAGACGGCAAAAACACAGCCGAAAGCGCCGCAACCTGCTCGAAATTGTTGGACACGCCGGCAAGAAGCGCTGCCGTCACGGAGCCGACGAAAGCGAGAAATGCCACTACCTTACGCCTATTCATCGAGCGGAAGTTTTCCAGCGCATTGATGCAGCCGTACAACATCGAATCATTCACCGCCATATACGTCACGACGAGCACGGCCGCCGCAACGGCGGACCAGCCTCCGAACGCATAACTGTTCATCAAGTTGGTGGCAGCAGCATCCCCGGTTATGCCGGTTTGCCGTGCCAGCATCCAACCGGTGATTGGGAAGATGAATTCGCCGATTGAGAGTGACACCAGAATTGGTATCGTCACGCTCCACAGTTTCGGTTTTCCAAACCGCCAGTAATCCGCCTCGTTGCCCCATACCGAGTAGCCAATGACGAATGAGGAAACCAGCCCGAGCGCTAGCGGCGTGCCGATATGCGCAGGCTCCGTCCACACAGACGGAGGACAGGCGGCGCCCGCTTTGCAGAAGGTGAAGAACACCCACGCCACAAGGACAGGGCCGGCAAGATAACGCGCGAAGTTAGCCACACCACTGAAGCCGAAGAAGTTGTTGAACGTCATGAAAATGGCCAATATGGCTGAAAACCAGATCGGCGAAAGATGCCAGTGAAAAAGCCCTTCCAGACCGGCTGCCAGGAAAACGGACGTCAGTCCGTACCAGGCGATGGAAAGGACGAGCAAGTTGAGCGACACGAGCAATGAGCCCCACCGTCCGAAAACTTTTCTGGCAAGCAGTGCGTAGGTGAGTCCGCTGTTGCTGCCCATCATGGACGCAGGCAAAGCATACAAAAGCAGAACGATGCAACTCACAAGCGAGCAGCCGATCACCTGCGGCAGGTTCAGCCCGGCCTTAAACCACTGGAAGCCGACCAACACCGATGGAAAGCCCGTCACCATCGTGATCCACAGCAACCCCATAGTGACAGGATCGCGACGCTCGGTAATCGGCACTGCCGACTCCGTGTAGTCCTGCGCGGACACCGCGGCTTCGACAGCTTTCTGTCTTGACAGCTTCTGCAAGATTGCCGACATCATGGGACCCACCCGGATCTACCGTACTCAACTCTGGCATGAAGAGATCCTAGCAGTTTAACTGTTCAGTTATAAGCACTCTTTAATCGTATCGACCAGGCGAGACATCTGCGACTCAGAATGGCCGGCTTGAATGGTCCAACGCAGCCCGATTTCGCAGAAGTCGCCGAAATAGCTGGAAATCGTCGGCAGGTAGATGCCGCGCTCGAACAACAGTTCTCTCGCTTTAGCAATCGGCGGCGAATTCGGTAGATAAAAGATAGGCGACTGGGCCGGCACGAATCCGGCAATCTTGAGCGCTGCCAGCCGCTCGTTGAGCCAGGCGATATTGGACTTCAGCAAATCGATGGTGGTGCGGTGATCGTTTATCAAAACGCGCAACCCTTCCCGAGCCGCCGCGCAGACGGGCGGAGGCAGCGCAGTGCTGCCCTTATAAGCAGACGACCGCTGCTTGATCAGATCTATAGTGTCACCGGACCCGAGGACAAAACCACCATAGGCACCGAGCGCCTTGCTGAAGGTTCCCGTCCGCACCAACTTGTCGGAGGGCAGCATGGCAAACTGCTCGAGCGCACCGACTCCGCGCGCACCAAGTGTTCCAAAGGAATGCGCTTCATCGAGAATCAGATAATCGCGCGGGGAAACAATTTTCATCAACTGTTGCATGTTGACCAATCGACCCATGAGAGGATCAATCGGCTCAGCAAAAATGCCCAGCGTGTATTCTGACGGCAAGTCGAAACGCTGGCGAAAATGTGTCGTATCGACATCAAGGTCGGAAGTAATGATCGGCTTTCGGCTGAGACGCAGTGCTGACTGGATGCTACTGTGGGCGTTTTTGCTCATCACCCAAATGTCGACGACGTCGTCCAGCGCGTCTACGACGACTTGATTCGACAAAAATCCGGCCGGCAGAACAACTGAGCGTTCAGCATTAGCGAATTTGGCCTGCTCTTGCTCCAGCGACAGCAAGATTTCATGTTCGCCGGATGTCAGGCGAGAGGCGCCGGCGCTGAATCCGAATGCCTCGAAAGCGCGGTCCACCGCCTCGATTATCTCCTGGCGATGGGCCAGCCCGAGGTAGTTGGTACCCCCGAAATAGAGGTAGTCCTTGCCGGCGATCGTGACAGCGGTTGAGTGATTTGCTACAAGAACCATTTTTATTTTTGTGCGCAAACTGCGGTGCTAAACTATCCAAATTCTAGAGGAACCGGAGGCAATGCAACAGCTGCGCTCGACGACTGACGAGTTAATGATCCGTCCAGAGAAGGCAAAAGACCTCCAGGGCGTGCGTTCGCTTTTAATTGCCGCGTTTAATGAACGTGAGGACGCCGATTTAGTCGAGAGGCTGCGGGGCTCAAAAGATTGCTACATTGACGGTCTTACACTGGTCGCCGAGGTCAAGGGCGACGTGCGCGGCTTTGCCATGCTGTCTCGCGCGTCACTGCAATTCGGCGAGACGATGACAGACATCCTGGCGCTGGGTCCAGTCGCGGTGCTACCGGCCTACCAGAGAACGGGCATTGGAAGCGACTTGATTCGGCAAGCGATAAAGCTCGCCGATGAGCGCGGCGAAAAGTTAATCGTCGTACTCGGTCACGAAGCCTACTATCCGCGTTTCGGATTCGTGCCCGCTTCCGGCTTCGGGATCAAACCGCCACAACCCTGGCCCGACGCCAATTACATGGCTCGTCCCCTTTCCGCGCACAATGAGCCGATGCAGGGCACAGTCGTTTATCCCTCGGAGTGGAATCTCTAACGGTGCGCTAGCCCGCTTCGGTGTGGACGACGTGCAACGCTGGGACGAGTTTATAATGAAACATGTCCATTGCGGTCCCCTCCAGGCATTGTCATCGTGCGTTCGTTGATCATAGCGGCAGGATTGATTTGGCTCACAGCTGGTAACGCTGCGGTCTTTGCCGATGACGCCGGTGCATCAAACTCGACCGCCGCGCAGTTATCCACTCTCGAAAACCGTTTTTTCTTCCATCAATATACGAATGAGTCAGACGACAAACGCCTCGATCGTCTCGAGCGTTTGATATTTGGACACGCGAGAAGCGGCTCGCAGCAAGACCGACTCAACAGTTTACGCATCGCCATTCCCGCCGAAGATTCTCCAAGCACAGCCGGCTCCTCACGAACAGACAGCGCCAACTCGTCGCCGTCCGATACGACGACCGAGCAACGTCGGCAATCGACCGTGCCGAGCGATCCCAACGTTGATTACTATCCGACGGTGACGGCACTGGAAGAAGAGATCGAAAGCGCAACTTACAAGACGCTGCCCATCCAAGAACGGCTTGCGCAGTTGGAAACGAAAGCATTCGGCAAACCTTCGGACTCCAACGATCTGAGCAAGCGAGTGGATCTGCTGAAGGAATATGTTGCGCAAAAAGGTAGCAAGACTGAAGACTACCTCAGCTCATCACCGCCGACGTTTAATAGCGAACGTCCAGGGATGAACCAGCAAATTGCCTCGCTCGAGAAAGTGGTGCTCGGAAAAACATATGACCGAGACGGATTGGTTAGCAGGATCAATCGACTCGAGAAAACTATTTTTCCGAAGCAACCTTTGCAAACGTTCAGTCCGATCACAACCAGAGTAAACAGATTGACAGAAGCGATTTATCCAGCGGGTGCAGCGCCATCGGCCGGCGCCGTATCGCCACTTGCATCGGATGAAAATGAAGGTTCGACCAATTACACCTCGAGCGAACAAGCTCAGCAGCAAACCTCGCGAGGCAAAGATCGCTACGCTCCGAGCGATGAAGGCGCGCCGACGCGATCGGCGAACTCTTTGCCGAAAGGACATCCTGTGCTGCGCAAGTTGGGAACCGTCGTCGGCGGACTGGGAGCCGTTGCAGTCGGAGCGGTTGGCAGTCTGGCTACCGGCATGTCCGGCTATGGCTATGGAATGGGCGGCTATCCAGGCTACGGTTACGGCATGGGCAGTTACGGCATGGGTGGTTACGGCGGACTGGGCGGACTGGGCGGCTACCCATACGGTGGCTTCGGTGGTCTCCGCGGATTCGGGGGCATGGGCGGCTACAGTGGTCTCGGCGGCTACAGCAGCATGGGTGGTCTCGGCGCACTAGGCTCCCCATTCGGGATGGGCACGCGATTGGGCGGCGCGCCGGTCTACGGTTTTGGTTATTAGAGCCGCGCCAGAGGTTGCGAGCATATGCCAGCAAGACGACGACCGAAAGGTCTTTGAAGATTTGTGCCGCTCAAAACGCACTACGAGGGAACATCGCACTGGCTTTGGCGATCCTTTCCAGCAGCGAGGTGCGACATATGTTGCCATTCACACCGGAGACCTGGGACGCGCTGGATTGGATTTTCGGAGCGGCAATGTTGCCTGTGATAGCCCTGGCACTATTGCTCAGCTTTGACTCACTGTTCCCCCGCAAACGCCGCTACGTCCGGCACTGACGGAGTCAGAAAGTCTCTCATTTCTTTTGGCAGTTTGTATCGAGAAACAAGCGGTATGGCTGCATGACGCCTAGACGCTGGCCATCGCCGTTAGTCAAATCCTTCCACTGATCGTTTGCATACTCGTGTGTGTTTCTTGCTAGCAAACCGCCAATTAGTTCCTTCCGGCGATCTTCATTCAGTTGGCAATATTCGTTGTGCAATGCCGCGCCTAGCGCTTCGTGGTTTGTCCCGCGGAAGCTGCTTTCAGAAGCGGCATCAAACATTGTGACTTCATTTTTTAGCCATTGGGAAACAGGAACGTCAGCCATAGCTCAGTCCTCGATTGCGGGGTAGGGGTGGCACTTACACTAATCGAAGCAACGAAATTCGCGCAACCGTGGAAATACTAAGCGGACCAAATGGAATTCAAAACAGCTCTACTACGCTTTGTCGCACGCAACAAAAAAAAAGTTCGTGTGGGCGAGAAGCGCTCAGAATTTCGCTTCTCCCCACACGTTTATTGCTGCAAGCGCAGCCTTCGTTAGAAGGGCCAGCGCTTGCTCTTCTTCAGCTTCTCCTTGTTGCGCCGTTCGCGGCAACCGGCGAGGCCGCAACCACCATCTTCGGTGGCAGCTTCGTCCTCGTGCGATTCATTGAGGTGGCAGTGCGGCCAATCCTTCAATTTACCCGCGAAATCCAGCAACGGCGCAAAGCCCGGCGAGCTTATATCAAGCTCGTTGAAACGCTCTGCGTGGAAAACAGGCGCTTCGTCTCCAACTCGTTTCACCCGCAGTACATCATCGAGCGATTTGCCGTAGGCAAATTCGATGAAATCCTCCGCTGAAATAGTGCGATAGCCGTACGCGACGTACAGACGCTCGTACTTTGCCCAGTGCAGACGAGAGCTTTCCACGTCGCTGCATTCGCCGGCGAACAACGCCACAGCCGACGCACCAAACTGGGCGCCCGCTCGCAAATACTGCTCGACGACGTATTCGCGGCGCATAATATTGAACATATTGCACGCCGTTCGCCATGCGCTTTGCAAGGACGAGAGCGTACGCCTGATGATGAACATAGCTTCCTCCTTGGACAGAAATTTTGTTTAGTCGAGGTCGAACGTCTGGCGATAACGCGGCACTTCCACGTCCCACTCCAGATACTCTTCCAGGAATTCTTCAAGCTGCACAAGCGCCTCCTCCTCGCCGTGCACGAGGAACATCTTGCGTGGCTTGGTATCGAAACCTTTAAGCCAGCGCAGAATGTCCTCGCAGTCGGCATGACCGGAGTAGTCGCCCATGTGCTCGATTTTGGCGTGCACCTCAATTGTGCGTCCGTAGACTTTCGCCTCGGTAATTCCAGGCGTGGTCAGGTGACGTCCGAGTGTGCCGACGCTTTGATAGCCGATGAAGACTACCGTGTTGTTCTTACTCGGCAGCCTGTTTTCCAGGTGACGCACGATGCGACCACCTGCAGCCATGCCGCTGCTGCCAACAATGATGACTGGCTCGCCGGCGGGCTGGTCCAGTTTTACCGAGTCCTGCCAGTTAGGCAATTCGGCAAACCGGGGCGGCGAAAAGAGATCACCACCGGCGGCCAGTAGCTTCGCGGCTTTAGCGTTGTAGAGCTGCGGGTAGCGTCGGTAAACGGCGGTGGCCTGAATCGCCATGGGCGAATCGACAAACACCGGAATGTTGGGGATCTTCTTGGCGGCGATGAGCTGCTTCAGATCATAGAGCACGGACTGCACTCGACCGATAGCAAACGCCGGAATGATGATCGCGCCATGCCCGGTTACTGGATCAGCTTGCTTGGCACGCTCATAAGCAGCATTGATGATCTGGGCGAGCGCTGCCTGGCGGTCGCGCTTGACGTGCAGCTTGGTACCGTAGGTGCCTTCGCAAATCAAGTAATCCGCGTGCTTGATGGCAGCGAGATCCTTGAGCACGGGCATATCCGGACGACCGAGATCGCCTGTGAATACGACGCGGCGCTTTTTGGCACCGACGCCGAGCTCGAGCGTGACAACCGCCGCTCCCAGAAGATGCGGGTTCGGACTGAACTTGACAGCGAAGCCTTCGGCGATTTTGAAGGCCTTGTCGAATTCCACGGGCTGCAAACGGCTCAAGCAGGCGATGGCATCGTCTCGAGTGTAGAGCGGCTCGACGTTGATCTCGTCGTCGTCGCAACCCGAAATCACGCGATTCTCTTGCGCAGCTTGATCGCAACGCCGAGTATTTTTGCGCGTGCGACGCTTCGCCTCCTCTTCCTGCAGGTAGCCGCTGTCAGGCAGAAGAATGGCGCAGAGATCGCAGGTAGCCTGCGTCGCGTAAATCTTGCCTTTGAAGCCATCCTTTACCGCTTTGGGAATGGCGCCGACATGATCGAGATGCGGGTGGCTGAGGATGCCGAAGTCGATGTCGGACATTTTCATTCCCGAAGGCAGCCGGTTCTGATAGTTTCGCCCTGGCTGTTCCTGGTCGAGTCCGAAGTCGCAGAAGAAACGGACGGTTTTATCGCCATCGCTGACTTCGAAGAAGTGCAAAGAGCCGGTCACTTGACGAGCAGCTCCAAGGAAGTGCAGGCGCAGGCGTCTGCCGTTAGCGTCCTTGCGACGCTTACGCGCGGTTTTAGGCATCGTTTTCTCCTCATCGGCCGGCGATGCCGGCGGATATATAGCGCGAGAACTAAAGTGTTCTTGCGAATAGGCGACCAGTCAGCAAAATTCGCGCAACCGAACGAGTTGGTTGCTTGACGCACGAAGCTGATTTGGTGTTGAAAGCGAACTTTTTTTTGAGTACTGAACGACGAGAGAAACTGAACTAGAAACACAGCCTACCAATGCGCGATCGCGTTTCTCAATGTTGGGAGTCGTGAAATTACAGTTGGCGCGCACGAGGACAGCAGCAGACAAACCGGCTGTCAACATATTGGAGCCGCACCCATTGGAGGAGGCATGCCCGGCCTCTGCAATGCAAAAGGCGATCGTTGTCAACGTTTCCTAGCCGCGCAACATACATAGATAGGCTTATTCGCGCTCTGATCGAATTTTTAGAACACTCTTCAACTTTTGGTTGTTTTTTATACCTTTGCTTGCTTAGGGTTTAGTTCTCTTTTCTTTCTCACCCAGAGTTTTTACCCACAGCTCCTTTAGCCTCCCCAACCCACTCTTAGCCGCGTTGTCACCACATTTAGTGGCACATGGTTGAGATTACCGTCGTTGGCCATCAAGGTGCATTTCCTTGCGGACTAACGGCAAGCGGGCTTCCGCCCGCCGCTACCAGCAGCAGTACAGCGGGCTGACGCCCGCCGGTACCAACAAAAGCGGGTGTCAAACCTGTTGTTCCCGACTCGGATACAGACCGGGTCGTATTCCGCCGGCATTGCCCGGCGACTTGGAGAGTCACATGATCCCCTTGAAGGATAATCTCTCTTGCAAGGTGTTCCCCTGGGTCACCATTGCACTGCTCGTTCTCAACTTCATCGGGTTCGGCATCGAACTTTCGATGGGGTCGAACCTGCAACCGTTCCTGATGAAGTGGACGGTCGTTCCCGCACAATTCACTCATGCGCTCGTCACAGGCGATATCGCAGCGGTGATGTTCGGATTGCTCACGATGGTCACGGCATCCTTCCTACACGGCGGTTGGATGCACATCATCGGCAACATGATCTTCCTGCAGGCCTTCGCGCGTAGCGTGGAAGCCCGCATGGGAAGCCTGCGGTTTGCCGTGTTCTACCTGGCGTCGTGTTTCGCTGCTTGGGGCTTGTTCCTCTTCAGCGATCCCACCGCCATGGTTCCGGCTCTTGGCGCCTCCGGTGCCATTGCCGGCGTCATGGGTGCCTACTTCGCTCTCTATCCGAAGGCGGAGTTCAAGACGATCATCCTCATCCAGGGATGGCCGCTCTGGGGCATCATTCCGGCTTGGTCGTTCCTCACCGTCTGGGGCGGCATGCAGTTCGTCAGCGGCTGGGGCGCCATCATGGATCCGAGCGCTGCTGACAGCGTCGCTTACTGGGCGCATATCGGCGGATTCCTGTTCGGTCTGATTGCCGCCGGCATTCTGGCGCTGATCACCCCCGACACGGGCATCTGCTACGTGCCGCTGAGCTGCGGCTGCAGTTGCGACGGACCTTGCAAGAAGAAGAACCAGTTGCACCGCTTCCGCTTCCTGCGGTGGTCGGACATCCCGTTCTTCGGGCGCAAGGACGAGGAGCACTGCGAGCACCATCACGACCACGATAAGGGTCAGGATGGCACGAGCGAAGACCAGGGCAACAAGTCCTGATGTTCTCGAACTCCGGTGGCATTCCAATCGCCACCGGAGTTTTTTTTCAAAAGAGCAAAGGGGCTACGATGGACGACTTGGTAATTTCTCCCTCAGCGATGTTGCCGGCCGACGGCGTGCGCCCATCGCAATTCTTCGGCGGCGGCACCTTCGGCAAATTGGTCGGAGCATTCCGACGGCTGGATGCTTGGGCAATGCGCAGAGAAGTGCTCGTTTGCACCGATTGCGCGACTTTTGACGACCGCGCGGCATTGGCGCTTCTGGCGCTTTCTCCGCGTTGGCGTCTGGTAGGCGTGGTCTCCACTACCGTACCCGAGAAGACGATCGAGCCGGAAAACAAGTCGCTATCTCCGATCGTGCTCGATGATGATCGCGTCAGCCAGTGCCTGGCGAGCTTGCCCTTGAAAAAGCAACCGCATGTGGTGCCTGGTGCGCAAGCGCTTTCCACCAACGCCGATACGCCCGACAACGAGGCTGCCGACTTCATTATTGCTACCGCGGCCGCGCACGGACAACGCAATCGCTTGCTCGTAGTGGTGCTCGGCGCAGCCACGGATGTGGCAATCGCTCTCGGCAAGGATGCTGAATTGGAAGACAAGATCGAGGTGGTCGCAGCCGCGTTCGACAACTGGCCCAATGGTGGCGATCACAACAAAGCCAGTCACGATGTGGCGGCCTGGCAGATGATCATGGACTCATCCGTTTCCGTGACGATCGCCAGTGGGCAAACCGCTGCCGACAGCCTGTCGATGAGTCCGCGCGACGCTCTGACTCGCTTACGAGGGAAAGCTCGCAAGCAGGTTGGGCAAAAGCTTTTCAGCTGGCTCAAATCCGAGCAAACCATCAATGAGAAAAACGACGAGCCGCAGACGCTCACAGGATTGCTCGCTGTTGCGCATGCGTTCGGCTATACACAGACCACTCTCTACCGTCGTCCCACTTTGAAGGACGATTGCAACTTCCTGCACGGCGGAAGCACCGAGCCGCTGCCTTGTCAAACCTGCATCGGCGAGCCACGCATCCGCTGGATTGTCGGCGTAGAAGAGAAACGATTCTGGGGAGAGTTGGTCTCGACTATCTCCAGCTATGGCACTGAGCCCGACTCAGCATCCGGGAGCGAGAACGACCGGTAAAAAGCGGGCTGACGCCCGTCGTTACAGACGGAGCGGCAGTTTCTTCAACACTGCCGCTCCGTTTTTTTCTTACTGAGCCGAGATTCTATTATTGTTTATCGTAAGAACCTCAGCTGCCACCGGCTGCCGCGCACTTGCGAACACGAGCATATCCGTGCACTTTCTTGCCGTTCCGCTTTTTCTTGTGCTGCCACTGGTATTGCGTAATCGTGGGCTGAGGCACCAGCGATGATGTTCCATTATTGAAGATATCGCCTGCAACCTGGGTTTGTGCAAATGGCAAGGTGTTGGTGATGGTTACCGGACCAAGCATTTGCGGCGCCACTGCAAATGGCAACGCAGTTGCCTGTATTCCGGGCATCGGCAAGAAAGCCTGACCGACAAAGCCGCCGCCAAATCCACCGCCAAATCCAAAGCCGCCGCGGAATCCATTGATCGTCGTAACGGAGTTGCTTGTCTGAACGCCGTTAACCGTGCTTATGGTCGTCGTAGTCGTGGTAGCACCGTTATTCGTCGTAATCGTCGTGACGCCGTTGCTGGTTGTAGTCGTCGTCGACGTCGGTCGTCCATTCAAAAGGTTCTGCGTATTACCGAACGCACCGCCGCCCCCTACGCTTCCACCGGCAATTCCTACCGCAACTCCGCCGCCGGGAGTAGGCCCGCCTCCGAATGCCGGAGCTCCGCCGGGCGCGAATGCACCACCGCCCCTGACGCCGCCGCCGAAGGACCCGCCCCCGCCGAACGAGCCACCAGATACGGTGGCAGCCGGTGCAGGTGTTGCTGCCGCGGAGAATGACACGCCCCCTCTAGCATCCGCCGCCGACGGCGCAATCGCCGGTAACAGCACAATTGCAGACAAAACTATGTGCAAGGTGCCTCTCTTCATAGGCGCCTCCTCGTGTTGGTTAATCCTTTGCCCCTGTGCGCGGACGATATAGCCACCCAGCTGTTCCCGAAATGATAAGATGATGCCCATGCCTAAGATTGTCGTTTTGCCTGACCACGTAGCCAGCCAAATTGCCGCAGGCGAAGTCGTGGAGCGCCCCGCATCGGTTGTGAAGGAGTTGGTGGAAAACTCCATCGACGCTGGTGCCAGCCAGATAGAAATAGCCATCGGCGCCGACTGCCGCGACATACGTGTAGCCGATAATGGAAGCGGCATGGAGCCGGAAGATGTCGTTCTGGCATTTCAACGACATGCTACTTCCAAGCTGCAAAGCGCCGATGATCTTTCGTCATTGCGCACACTCGGTTTTCGTGGCGAAGCGTTGCCCAGCATAGCGTCTGTCGCCAAGGTCACCTGCTATACACGCACCGCATCGGCCGAAAAAGGCACGCGCGTCGACACGCAAGACGGCAAAGTGAGCGCCCGCGAAGTGGGCTGCTCGCAAGGCACCGTGATTGAGATTACGGACCTCTTCTATAATGTCCCGGCGCGATTGAGCTTTCTGAAAAAAGCGACGACGGAGTTTGGTCATATCCACGAAATAGTGCAGATGCTTGCCATAGCTCATCCAAGCGTCACGTTTCAACTGCTCAACAACGGCGAAGTGGTGCTGCGCACATCGGGCTCGGGAAAGCTTGCCCAGACCTTGCAGGAAGCAGGGATTCTCACCGGCAAGGAAGAGCTCATCAATGTGACCCATGCAGACTTGCGTTATGGCATGGCTATTTACGGCTACGTGGCCAGGCCGCCACACTCTCGCGGCGACCGCCGCGGACTAGTGACGATCGTCAATAACCGACCCGTGAAGTGCGCTGTTTCGTACAAAGCTTTGGATCACGCATATAGCGATTTGATCCCCAAGGGCAAACACCCCATAGGGGTAATCACAATCACAGTCGATCCAAAAGAAGTTGACGTTAATATTCACCCGACGAAAAAAGAGGTGAAATATCGCAACAGCAGTGACGTTTATTTGTCTGTGCAGCAAGCGCTCAAGCAGGCATTGCAGCCACCTGTCCCAACGGCAAGTGAGCTGGAGACACAAATTCAGGCAAGCGTAAATTCATCGGTGCATGAACCAAGCTTTGCCACCGCTGCTGGTGGCACGCCGGTGGTGCAGGAAGGACAAGAACCGTACAGCGCCGGGCGGCCACTCGACCAGCGCGCCACACACCAGCGCATCCAGCAAATCAGCCTGCGCGATCGCCTGGCGTACACCCCCGCCCCGGCGACAAGTTCCCGACCGACAAGCCCAATTGCGGATCCCGGCGGCAAAGGGCGCCTGCGCATGCCGCCAGTGCTGCCGGCTGGTTGGCGAGTGATTGGCTACCTGCACAACACATACATTCTGGTGCAAACTGAAAACGGTCTTATGATCGTTGAACAGCACATCGCGCACGAGCGGGTGATCTACGAACGGTTGATCGGACAACAATCAGTTCCCGGCCGCCTGAGCGAACACGTGCAGCGCCTCGTGATTTCAGCACCGCTCGAACTCAAACCCGAACAAAGAGCGTGCCTGGTCGATCATCTCGACGTGCTCGAGAAACTTGGTTTCGATTTCGACGTTCAGGGCGATCAGGTTGCCTGCACTCAAATTCCTCTGGAACTTGCCACCAAGGATTATGCAAGTTCCGTCCAAACGAACGTAGAGAATATGCTCACAGCGGGAACCACTGATTTCCAACGTGAGGCTACCAAATCAGTAGCCTGTCAGGCCGCCATCAAAGACGGCATGCCGCTTTCTGAGTCGGAGATCACAGAGCTGCTTGCCGAGTGGAGCCGCGCCCCGCGCAACGACACCTGCCCGCACGGCCGCCCGATTGCATTGCGCTTCTCGTACGACAAACTCTTCCAGATGTTCCACCCGGACTAACTGTCCACGCGCATGTACCGGCGGGCGTCCGCCCGCTATTTGCTCCACGCATGGTAGCGGCGGGCGAGAGCCCGCTGAGCTTATCCGTGAAGGTTGCGCTAAGCAGGTTTCTAAGATATTCTAGTCGATATGACTAGAATATCGAAATCGACCAATTCCAGAAAGCGACGCCCAACAAAAGCGTCCCTGCCAGGGCGTTGGCCGCTGCAAGACGCCAAGGCGCGGCTCAGCGAAGTTGTACGTTTAGCAAAGGATGAAGGTCCCCAGATCGTGACCGTACACGGGCGTGAAGAAGTCGTAGTCATCTCTGCAGAGGAATTTCAGGAACTGCAGGGCAAGCGTACTGGTGAGGCTCTGATCGCAGCAATGCAATCTTGTCCGCACCGCGACTTTAAGATTGAACCGCCTCGTGACGAGATGCCAGTCAGGGATATCTCTCTGTGAACGGCTGGTTACTCGACACCAACGTGTTGTCTGAACTTCGCCGGCCAAAACCACATCCCAAAGTGGTGGCGTTTGTGGCGGCTCAACAGCTGGATGAACTCTATGTTAGCGTCGTCACGCTGGCAGAAATTCGATTTGGCATAGCGCTTGTTGCCGATGCGAGTCGTCGTGCGGATTTAGGCGCATGGCTTGCCAATAAAGTTCGCCCCATGTTCACGCACCGCACGCTCGGCATAGACGAGGACACCATGTTCAAGTGGAGGCTGTTGGTGGCCGACGGGCGCAAAGCGGGACACACGTTTTCCCAGCCAGATCTCATCATCGCTGCCACCGCTGCTCAATATGACCTTACCGTGGTATCTCGCGATACGCTGCATTATGAAAAGGCGCGAGTACCGGTGCTGAATCCGTGGAAACAGTCAAGCCACAAACCGTAGACGAACCACATACTTACACCTCGCGCGAGCTGTGTATTGTGGCCGCAAAATTCTTGACATGCTTAGATCAGATCACCTGCATGCCGCTAGGTATCAGAGTTCGCGCTATCTTTCGCGATCATGCTCGCGCAAGTGATCACAACATAATTCCGCTTAACCCGATTGAATATATATCGCGAACTTCAGTAGCTTAAGTCTGCTTTTTGTCCTCCTTGTTTTCTCGCGCCAATACTCTAACTACCCAAGCGTAATAGCTATCTCGAACTCCGGAAGCGATGCAGTGCATCGTTCCGGTTTCACTTTTTTCTCAGGGCGATGCGATGCATTGTCCTTACGTTCTATGGCGGCACATGGATGGCCGCTCTCTGGGAGCATGGCTATGCCCAAGTTCAAGAGATATGACATCGCGGAGCTCCTGGGATTCACCCCGATTGCCCGCGTCACCGATGCTGAAATCTGGAACAAGCTGCTTACCCCTCACGTGCGAGGCTTCCTTGGCGAGATCAAAAGCAGCAGCGGTCCACACGTGAAAGAATCGCTGGCTGGGCTTTTCCCCGGCGATGAAGTCACCAACATCAACAACCACAGGTTGTACGGCGGGCTTTCTTCCGACACGGTGCGTTTCCCTTACATCACCATGCTCTACCGCACCACTCACGGTGCCTTCGTCATCAAGCGCGACGCCGTCAAGATCAAGGCGTTCTGCTGGTTCGGCGATGTGGAGCGAGGTAAAGCGCAGCTCATCTACAAGGGCGCGCTACGCGATCGGCGGTTTGACGGCGGCAAGCGAGGCAACGACACAGCATTGCTCGACTTCCCGTATGACGACCCCAAGTTCAGTGCTCCGCTGCCTAAGGGCACCGGTGTCGAGCTCTCGGTTTACGGCTTCCTGCCGCGCTCCCGCATCACCGACATCTTCCCTGATGAGGCGGAGTACGAGCGGTTCATCGGTAATCCGTTCACCTTCCTGGACGATCCTGAGAAGTACCTCAAGAACTTCCATCGCGCGTGGAAAGGCATTCTGTCCCCAGGTCAGATCGCCGCCCCCGTGCCCGATGTGTCGCAGACAATCGCCAAGCAGTTCGAAGAGGTCGCGCGCAAGTGCGGTTATGACTTCCTCGAGAATTGCTCCAGCCATTACCATGTGGCGAAATGGGCCGAGTCGGTTGGTTACAAGTACACGTACCAGCACGACCTCGACGCGCTCACCGCGCTCACCAACGGCATCAAGCGCATTCGCGCCGACCTGGCAGGCAAGGGCAAGACGCTCACCAGACCTCAGGAATCCTGGATCTGCGCGATTCAGAGCCTGCGTCCTGTTGAACTCATCCCCGAAGGACTCTATCTGGGCGGGCCCGAGTGGCCGCAGAACAACATCGACCAGAAGAATCTCTGGATGTACCTGCCGCTTAACGAGAAGGCCAAGCTGCTGATGCCTGGTCCGCTCCAAGTCTAACGTCGCAATTGCGAGTCTAACCGCAGGCGAAAAGGGCGAGGCATGCCTCGCCCCTACGTTTGCTTTATAGGAGAAAGGCGGGCGCCATGAAAAAATTCAAGTTTGCTCGCTACGATGTTCTTCGGTTGCTGGGTTTCACTCCGATTGCCACGGTGCAAGACAAGGAGCTTTGGGACCACTTTCTGACGCCGCAGGTCAAGGCTCTCATTGGGCCTATCACCAAGCTTGGTGAGCCGCAGCTGTTGGAGACGGTGAAAGGCCTGTTTCCAGGCCACGACGCCAGCAATCTCAATCAACACGAGCTGTACGCCGGGAAGAAAGACTTCGTGCGCTTCCCGTACGTCTCCACGCTGCACCTCACCGAGCACGGCGCGTTCGTAATCGACCGCGATGCCGTCAAGGTGAAAGTCGAAGCGTGGGTCGGCGACGTCCTGAGCGGCAAGGGAGAGATGATCTTCCTGGCAGCTCTGAAAGATCGTCGCTTCGACGGTACTCGGCGTGCCAACGATTCCGGGTTGCTGCAGTACACGTATGAGGACCCGAAATATCACCGCCGGCTCCACGACGAGCTGCAGACGGTAGAGATTTCGATTTACTCGTTCGTGCCCGGCTCAAGCATTTACGAGACCACCAAAAACGCGGACCTCGAGAAGTTCTTCCGGAAGCCGTTCTTGTTCATCAACAAGCCGGAACGCTTCAAGGAGCTGTTCGACTACGCGTGGCACAAAACCAATCGCGCGCCCGGTCAGTTCGCCGCGCCGATCAAGGACGTGTCGAAGAGGGTTCTCGAAGGATTCGAGCACGTTGCCCGCAGCAAGGGCTACGATGCGATCGAGTCTGCAACCAGCCATTATCATGTGGCTCTCTGGTTCAAATCGCGCGGCTATCGTTTCACCTACAAGTGCGACGTCGAGACGATGGACCAGTTTGCCGACGGCATCAAACGCGTTCGCGAAGAGCAGGCGGCGAAGGGCATCAAGCTCACTCGCCAGCAGGAATCGTGGATTTGCGTGGTGCAAAGCTTGCGACCGGTGGAGTTGATCCCCGAGGGTCTGTATTTGAACGGACCGCTCTGGCCGCAAGACAACGTCACTCCACCGCTGTTGTGGATGAACACACCCCTCACCGAGAAAGCCGCTGCACTGGTCAGCGAGCCGATCGATCACTGCGCTACGAAGCGATAACGCGGTCGTGACGAGCGACCCAACGACAATGAGGTTAGCATGTTCAAGTTACTGATGAAGGGGCTGAAGAAGCGCAATTTCTTGCCCCACATTTCGGACACCGAACGTGAAGCGCTCGAGGCGGGACACGTCTGGATCGAAAGCGGATTCTTCTCGGGCAACCTGCCCTTCAGGAAGATGCTCGCCGAGCCGTATAGCCGTGTCTCCCCCGAGGAGCAGGCGTTCATCGACGGCCCCGTCGAAGAGCTGTGCCGGATGTTCAACAAGTACCAGGTCGAGACGACACACGTCGTTCCGGCCGAAGTGGTCCAGTTCATCAAGGACCAGGGCATGATGGGATTGCTCATTCCGAAGGAGCACGGCGGCAAGGGCTTCTCCAAGCTGGCCATCTCGACCATCCTGCACAAGATTCTGCCGCACTCGTTTGCCGTCAGCGTCTACGTCATGATCCCGAACTCTCTGGGTCCTGCCGAGCTGATCACGCATTACGGCACCGACAAGCAGAAGAAGGACTATCTGCCCAAGCTGGCCCGCGGCGAGTACATCCCGTGCTTCGGACTGACGGAGCAGAACGCCGGCTCGGACGCCGCTTCGATCAAGGCGGAAGGTCTGGTGTTCCGCGACACCGACGGCTCGATCAAACTGAAGCTCAACTTCCACAAGCGTTTCATCACGCTTGCCCCGGTGTCCAATCTGGCGACCATCGCTTGCAAGCTGAGCGATCCGGAGAATCTGCTGGGCAAGGGAGAAGACATCGGCATCACCTGCGTGCTCGTGCACAAGGGTACGCCCGGCTTCAGCAACGGCACGCACCACATGCCTATCGGCGAGGCGTTCGAGAACGGCACGCTTGACGGCGTGGACGTGATCGTGCCCGTCGAGAACATCATCGGCGGACAAGAAAAGGCCGGTGGCGGCTGGCAGATGCTCATGGAGCAGCTTGCCGGTGGTCGCGCCATTTCGCTTCCGGCTGGTGCTGTCGGCAACATGAAGGTGGCGGCGGCTGCGACCGGCGCTTACTCGATGGTTCGCCAGCAGTTCAACATGTCGGTGGGCAAGATGGAAGGCGTCGAGGAGCAGATTGCTTACATCGCCGCCATGACCTACCTGTGCGAAGCGGCTCGCGTCTTCGCCTGCTCGGCAGTCGACAACGGCATTCAGCCGCCTGTCACCTCGGCCGTGCTCAAGGAGAAGTGCACCGACACGGCACGCAAGGCTGTCACGGCAGGCATGGACGTGTTTGCCGGCGCCGGCGTGCAGCAGGGCGAGCGCAACATCCTGAGCAAGATGTACCGCGGCGCTCCCGTGGGCATCACCGTCGAGGGTGCCAACATCCTCACGCGCACGCTGATCATCTTCGGGCAGGGTGCCACTCGTTGTCACCCGTACGTGCAGAACTTGATCAACGCGCTGGAAGTGATGGACGTTAGCAAGTTCCGCAAGAACCTCGTCTGCTGGACGGGGCACATCATCTGGAACACCCTGCGTCTGGTTGTTCGCAACTTGACGCGCGGACTGACGGTGCGTACCGCTAAGGTCGAGCCGAAGACGAAGAAGTACTACCGGCGTCTGGGTTGGGCCGCTTCGCGGTTCAGCTTCCTCTCGGACCTGGCCATGATCACCATGGGCTCCAAGCTGAAGATCCGCGGCAACCTCGCCGGTCGCTATGCGGACGCTCTCAGCTGGATGCTTCTGGGCTTCGCGACGCTGCGTCGCTTCGAGGCCGAGGGACGTCGTCCTGAGGATCTGCCGATCGTGCAGTACGCGCTCGAGCATGCTCTCTGCGAAGTGCAGAAGGCGTACGAGGGCATCTACGGCAACTTCGAGGCGCCGATTGTCGGCGGCTTGATGCGCACCATCGGTCGCTGGATGCTTCGGGCCAACCCGATTGGGCATGGTCCGTCCATTCGGCTCACCAACAAGGTGGCGGCCACCCAGCAGGAGTACAGCGATCAGTTCAAGCGTCTCTACGAAGGCATGCACGTGCCGGCGGAGGATCAGCTCGGGCTCGGTCAGCTGCTGAAGGCATTCCGCATGGTCACCGAGTCGCAGGACGTGACGTCGAAGATCAGCAAAGCCCAGAAGGCCAAGACGCTGCCGCGCGCTCTGCCCGTCGAAGTTGTCGACGCGGCGGTTGCTGCCGGCGTGCTCACGGCCGACGAAGCCGAGGTGGTGCGCGCCACGCATGCGGCACGGCAGAACGCGGTTACGGTTGACACGTTCTCCCACGACCAGTACTACGTCGGCCACAAGGCTGAGGCGTAATATCAAACGAGTTGGTGGCGAGCCAGTTTGGCTCGTCACCGACCAAAAGGAGAAGGACATGAGAGCCATCAGATTGTTCAGCGCAACCATGGTTGCGATGTTTGCACTGACAGGCATCGCTGCAGCAACAACCGGTGCGCCCGCGAAGGCGTCCACTCAGTGGCAGACGATCAACGTGAACCAGCCGGTGCCGACCACGGTAACCCTCAAAGTTGGTGAGCACCTGCAAGTAATCACCGACAACGACGCTCCAGGCGGAGCGGCGATTCTGGGCGCGTCCTGCCTCTTGCAAGCAGGTACGCCGGCATTGATGAAACTGTCCTGGAGCAAAGGCGGCGAGCAACAATTTGCCGGCAGCCACCCGGGGACTTGCAAGCTTGAGATCACGTTCAGCCATTACCCCAGTGACCCCAAGTTCACCAAGCACAGCACGACCGTCGTTACGGTAACGCCATAACTCGGTCACGCGCAGGTGGGGCCGTGGTGCAAAACACCATGGCCTCACTGCCTCCCTTTCTCTTCAAGATGGAGTTTCTTGCAATGTTGCGCACTCTTCTCGGCACGACATTTGCCTTAATCGTAGCCGTCGCCGTGTCATTGCCCGGTACCGCATCCGCGACTGACACGCAATCGGCGGTCGATCCCGGTCTCAAGAAGGCGATCGACAACGCAACGTTCTATGTTCCTGGCTTGCCGGGCGCTGTTCATTTCCACAACGGCGAAGCCGTGAAGCATGAAACGCTCAAGGATGCCCATGGTGACGTTTTGTCCGGCACCATCGGCAGCTACATCGGTGATAACCCCTGCTCAGCTGCATGCCACCATCCAGCTTAGCTTTTATGCCTTTGTTACCACATTGCCTAGTAGCACCAAGATAAATTTATACGCCGCCCGCGCCGGTGTACGGCAATTGCGGCGGGCATAACTATAGGGGAAATTAGGAGCATGGCCGGCGTGCACAAACTGCTAATCGTGGATGACGATATCCGTCTGGCTGAAGAACTGCAGCAGACCATGATCGAACACGGCTGGATGGTCGAGGTGGCTCACAGCGGCGACGACGGGTTGCAATTGCTGCAAAACTTCCAATATGACTTCGTCCTGCTCGATTGGCACATGCCTGGTCTATCCGGACTGCAAGTCTGTCGAACTTTCAGGGACGAAGGAGGCGAAACTCCGGTAATTTTCCTCACCGGCAAGCAAGAAATCGACGACAAAGAAGCCGGGCTCGATGCAGGCGCCGACGATTATTTGACCAAACCTTTCAATGTCCGCGAGCTGCTGGCGCGTATGCGCGCCGTTCAGCGTCGTCCGTCTGCACTCGCCCCTTCCGCGCTTAAGGTCGGCGATGTCGAATTGGATGTCAAATCACGGGTGCTAAAACGCGTCGATTCGACGGTGCAATTGTCACGCACCGAGATGCGCCTGCTCGAATTTTTTCTGCGCAATCGTAATCAATTTTTCACCGGCCCTCAATTATTCAAGGCACTGTGGCCGTCCGATTCGGAAAGCTCGGACACTACAGTACGCGTACACATGAAATACTTGCGCGACAAGCTCTCTCGCATTGATGCCGAAGACATTCTCGAGAGCGTCCAGGGCTCCGGTTACATACTGCGCGATCGTTGAGGCCCTCCCGGAATGAAAGTAAGGATTCTGCATAAGGGATTGGCTTTCATTCTGTTGCCGCTTGCGCTTCAAATCGTTTCCTTTTGCTTGCTCTATTCCTTGATGCTGCAATCTGAGCGGCTGGCCGCCGCGGAAGCCCAGTCGGTCAAGCAGATCATGTGGATGGATTCACTGGCAACGGAATTCGCCAACAGCTGGGCAGCTATCGGCGACCATATGTACGGAAGTCGTGCCCACGACATGGAGGATGCTGAATCTTACAAGAGGCGGATGGACGGCTTGGTGGCGGAAGGCAAACAGCTCACAGGGGAAAATCCGGAACTGAAAGCCCTGATGGAACAAACCGAGCTGTTAGCTCAAGATCAGTACGATCAAATGAAGGCAGCCCAATCCCTGCGAAGCGACGAGCACGGCCTGTTTTCTCTCATCCAGTCCGCCCGAAACATGAAGCCGGTAATCATTCGGCTAGGACACCACTTAAACCGGATTAACAGCCAGGCTGAAGTGGAGCGAAAAAAAGCGCTGGTCGCCGCTGAAGCAGAGCGGACAGCCAGGCAGCGAGTGAAAACGCAAATTATCGCCGGCGTGGTGGCGGATATCGTGCTCACGTTTGCACTGCTGTTTTTGTTCATCAAGAATATTACAGATCGTCTGAATATTCTGGTGGCAAACGCCAGAATGATCCCGTCCGGTCAAAAGATTGTGCATTCAGTCGGTGGCACCGACGAACTGCATTATCTCGATCAAGCTATCCATCAAGCATCGGACGATCTGCAGTCCGCCGCGGCGCAACGCAAGCAGTTGCTGGACATGGTGGCACATGACTTGCGCAGTCCGCTGCAATCGGCAAAACTTACTCTCGACGGATTTCTGCAGAGAAACAGCGACACAATGCAGGGCGCTCAACGAGGACTGCTCAACAGCGTCCAACTCTCAGTGGGAACCGTTATTTCGCTAGTTGAGGATCTGCTCACTATCGATAAACTGGA
>Ga0134128_10002177_pt1 | contig 24448 bp, 21 predicted proteins | sample KB31754_FD_96462 | JGI IMG/M metagenome (GOLD analysis project Ga0134128, IMG submission 96462) | Terrestrial soil microbial communities with excess Nitrogen fertilizer from Kellogg Biological Station, Michigan, USA - KB3-175-4 | ecosystem: Environmental > Terrestrial > Soil > Unclassified ...
CGACAAACGGTCGAATGCTAGGCGCGGCGACGCGTCGTAGCGGTGCTACGGCAAGGATGCGGATGGCCGCCCCCCACAACAACGCAAGCGACCGTTTGCCGGGGCTGCCCGGAGGGTTCGAACGAAAAGGGCGCATTGCGGCGTTGCGACGCTTGCACAGGGAGCCACCCTGTGCGGCGCGTCGCGCCTTGCACTGCATCCCTTTTCGTTCGAACGTGCATGCCAAACAGATCATAAACAGGCTCTAGGGGTGAAACCGGCAACGTCACGCCTCACCGGAATTGCAACAATCACTGGAGTCTTCAAGCATGGGTAAGCGACCCGCGATCAGCCTGCGCCTGGCAGCGCTCACACGCAAGCAGAAACTCGCGGCATGCATGGTTTGCGCATTGGCAGCCCTCGCTGCCGTGCCCTTCGTCAAACCGGGCAAAGCCCAGGCCGCGGCACAGCCCGAGGGGACGAGCATGAGCACCGGCTCGGCCATGGTCAGGAAAGACGGCAAGATCGTGGTCCCGGCCAATTCGCCGTTACGTTCGCGCGTGGTCGTGGCACCCGTTTCCAACCTTGCCGCACCGCACAGTGTTTCACTACCCGGCGTTGTTGAAGCTGATCCCGCTCACACCGTCAACATCCTCCCGCCGCTCTCGGGCAGGCTCATCGACCTGAAGGTCAGGCTCGGCGACAGCGTGAAACAGGGCCAGGTGCTGGCTGTGATCGGCTCGCCCGACCTCGACCAGGCATGGTCCGACGTGGAAAAGGCGCGCGACGCGGAAGAACTGGCGAAGAAGGCATTTGAACGTGCCCGCAACGTGCATGATGCCGGCGCCAACGCCCAAAAGGATTTTGAGCAGGCCAACAGCGCCTATGTGCAAGCTGCCTCCGAAACCCGGCGTGCCGAAGCGCGGCTGACAACCCTGGGGATGGGATCAAAATCGCGCACGCTATCCTTGACCGCTCCCGTTTCGGGCACGGTCACGGCCTTGAACAGCGGCCAGGGTTCCTACCTCAACGACACAACCGCCACGCTGATGACCATTGCCAACCTCGACAATGTCTGGATCACCGCCAGCGTGCCGGAAGACTTGACCGGCGCCATTGCACGCGGGCAGGCCGCTGAAGTCGAATTGCCGGCCTTCCCCGGCAAGAAATGGCAGGGCAAGGTCAGTTTCGTCTCTGCCGTGCTGGAGTCCGACACCCACCGCAACAAGACCCGCATAGCCTTTGCCAATGCCGATGGCAAACTCAAGCCCAACATGTATGCCACGGTGGATATCGCCGTGCCACAGGCGTCCGGCATTGCGGTGCCGACCTCGGCACTGTTGATGAACAACGACAGCGTGACCGTGTTCGTCGAAACCGCGCCCTGGACCTTCGAGCGCCGCAGCGTGGAACTCGGGCGCGAAGACAATGAAACGGTGCGCATCGTCTCCGGCCTCACGGGCAGCGAGCGCGTGGTGGTCAAGGGCGGGGTGCTGTTGAATGATTAACCAGCTCATTGCGCTGTGCTTCCGCCGGCGCCACCTGGCCTGGGTGCTGGCCATCTTCATCGCCATCTACGGCTACGTCTCCTGGACCAGGATGGCGGTGGAGGCCTACCCGGAACTCTCCGACGTGACGGTCCAGGTCACAACCCAGGTGCCGGGCCTGGCCGCCGAGGAAATCGAGCAACAGGTCACGACTCCGCTGGAACGTGCGCTGTCGAACACGCCCGGCCTGGTCACGATGCGCTCGTCCTCGACCTTCGCGCTGTCGCTGATCACGCTGGTATTCCAGGACGGCACCGAAGACTACTGGGTGCGCCAGCGCGTGCTGGAACGCATCGGCGCAGTCACGCTGCCGCCCGGCGTCCAACCCGGACTCGACCCGGTATCGGGCCCGGCCGGGGAAATCTACCGCTACACGCTGGAATCGGATACGAAAAACCTGATGGAGTTATCCGAGATCCAGCGCTGGATAGTCATCCCCGGATTCAAGCAGGTTGCCGGCGTGGCCGATGTGAACAACTTCGGCGGCATGACCAAGGAATTCGAGCTGGAACTCGACCCGAAGCAATTGCAACGCTATAACGTGGTGTTGAACGACGTGGTCAATGCCATCAACGCCAACAGCGCCAATGCCGGCGGCGGGCGCATCGCGCGCGGTGAGCAGAGTTATGTAGTGCGCGGCATCGGCCAGGTGCATTCGCTCGACGACCTCGGCGCCATCGTGGTCACGCAAAGCAATGGCGTACCGGTGCTGGTGCGGCAGTTGGGGGAATTGAAACTGGGCCACCAGGAACGCGAAGGCATCCTGGGCAAGGACACCAATCCCGATACGCTCGAAGGCATCGTGTTGATGCTGAAATACGAGAACCCCTCGCGTGTGCTCGAAGGCGTGCATGCCAAGGTCGAGCAGTTGCAAAAGCGCCTGGCGCCGATGGGCGTGAAGCTCGTGCCCTATATCGACCGCGACGATCTGGTGAAGCTGACAGTGGAAAAGGTCAGCCATACCGTGCTCGAAGGCATCGGCCTGGTGTGCATCGTGCTGATCCTGTTCCTGGGCAGCCCGCGCAGTGCAATCGTCGCTGCCGTGGCAATTCCGATTGCGCTGGTGACGGTGTTCATCGTCATGGCAGCGACCAGGATGCCGGCCAATCTGTTCTCTTTGGGTGCCATCGACTTCGGCATCATCGTCGACGGCGCAATCGTGGTGATGGAAGCGATCCTGCGGCGCCGCGAAGAACAGCCGGAGGAAGAATTGCATGAGGAAGACATCCTGGAAACCGCCAGCCACGTGGCGCGCCCGATCTTTTTCGCCACCTTGATCATCATTGCCGCCTACCTGCCGCTGTTTGCCTTCCAGCGCGCCGAAGGCAAGCTGTTCACGCCCATGGCCTACACCGTGGCCTATGCCTTGCTCGGCGCCCTGCTCTGCGCCCTGGTGCTGATACCGGGGCTGGCTTATGCCGCCTTGCGCAAGCCGCGCAAAATATTCCATAACAAACCGCTGGTCTGGCTGACAAAAAAATATTCCGAAACCTTGGGCGGCCTGCTCAACAATACCTGGATCAGCTATCTGATCGGCGTCGGCATCCTGGTTGCCGTCTGTTTTCTCGGCTCGACCGCCGGTCGCGAGTTCCTGCCCGACATCGATGAGGGAGCGCTTTGGATGCAGGTGCAATTGCCCAGCGGCCTGTCGCTCGATAAGGGTAACGAGATGGCGGCGGAATTGCGCCGCGTGCTGCGCGAATACCCGGAGATTTCCTACGTCGTCACGCAATTGGGACGCAGCGACGACGGCACCGACCCCTGGACACCGTCGCACATGGAGGTGCCGGTCGGCCTGAAACCTTATAACGAATGGCCCGGCGGCGAAACCAAGGCGCAATTCATTGACAAGCTCAACAAGCGTTTCGCCACCATGCCAGGCTATGACATCGGCATCAGCCAACCCATCATCGACGGTGTCAACGATGCCGTCGGTGGTGCACACAGCCCCCTGGTATTGCGCGTCTATGGCACCGACCTGAAGGAGTCGCGCCGCATCGGCAACCAGATCGTCGATATCCTGCAGACCATACGCGGCACGGCTTCCGCATCGCTGTTCCAGGAACCGCCGATACCGCAATTGACGATCAAGGTCGACCGCGAGAAGGCCGCCCGCTTCGGCATCAATGCCGCCGACATCGCCGCACTGATCCAGACCGGCGTGGGCGGCGCGCCAGTGTCGTTGATCTATGTCGACGACCGCATGTACAACGTCGCTGTGCGTTTTCCCAAGGGAGCAAAGAACAGTACCGAAGCGTTGGGCAGCCTGTTTCTGAACAGTTCGAGCGGCGCGAAGATCGCCCTGTCGCAGGTGGCGCAGATTGCACTGCAGACCGGCGAAAGCACGATTTCGCACGAAGCCGGCGAGCGCCAGGTGACGGTTCGCATCGACAATCGCGGACGCGACCTGACGTCATACCTGGCCGAAGCGCAGCAACGCATCGATGCCGAAGTCAAGTTCGACCCGCAGCATACTCGTCTTGAGTGGGCCGGACAGTTCGAAAACGAGCGGCGCGCCCAGCAGCGGCTGGTGTTCATCCTTGGCATCGTGCTGGTGCTGATGTCGGTGCTGCTGTTCCTCCAGTTCGGCAAGATCCGCCAGGCCGTGCTGATCCTGGGCGTGGTGCCGATGGCAACCCTGGGCGGCTTGATTGCGGTGCACGTCACAGGTGAAACCCTGAACGTTGCCACGGCCGTCGGGTTCATTGCGCTGTTCGGCGTCTCCGTGCAAAACGGCATCATCATGGTGGCCAACTTCCGCCGTGTGCGCGGTGAAGGCCTGGCCTTGCGCGAGACGGTGATCGAAGGTGCCGCCGAGCGGCTGCGCCCGGTCTTGATGACCGCCACCGTCGCTTCCTGCGGCATGCTCCCGGCCGCACTGGCAACGGGGGTCGGCACCGACGTGCAGCGCGGCCTGGCCACGGTCGTCGTGGGCGGCCTGATCGTCTCCACACTCTTGACGCTGTTCATCGTACCGGCCTATTACTTCGCCATGGAACGCTTCTTCGAGAGCAAGCACTGGGGCAAACGTTCGAGGAAAGACCGCTGATGCGTACCTCAACCTGTTTCACTTTCGTCTTGCTGCCGCTGGCCGCCGCATTGACCGGCTGCGCCGCCGGCCCTGACTACGTGCGTCCGCATGACACCTTGCCCGCAGCCTATACCCCGGCAGACAATGCGCCAATTGCCGAACAAACCGTCAGCGACAAGGACTTGCCGGCGCAGTGGTGGGAATTGTTCCATTCACCGGCTTTGAACGAACTGGTGCAAGACAGCCTGAAGCACAACCCGAATCTGGACGCCGCACGCGCCGCACTCAAGGGTGCGCAAGAAAATGTGCGCGCCCAGCAAGGCTTCTTCTACCCCAGCGTCAATACCTCTTTTGCCCCAACCCGGCAAAAGGTGGCCGGTACGCTGGCCAGTTCGGCGGCCTCGGGAGCGAACTATTACAGTCTTTATACGGCGCAGGTTTCGGTGTCTTACACGCTCGACGTATTCGGGGCCAACCGGCGTGCAGTCGAATCGCTGCAGGCGCAGGCCGACATGCAGCGATTCGAGCTTGAAGCCAGCTACCTGACCCTGACTTCCAACGTGGTTTCGGCTGCCATCACGGAAGCCGGCCTGCGTGCGCAGATCCGGGCGACGCATGAAATCGTGTCCGACCAGGAAAAATTGAGCGCCATGTTCCACCGCCAGCTTGAGCTGGGCCAGGTCTCGGAAAACGATGTGGCGACGCAGGAAGCGGCATTGGCTGCCGCCGAGGCGACACTGCCGCCGCTGGAAAAGCAGTTGGCTTTGCAGCGCGACTTGATCAAGGTGCTCGCGGGTCGCTTCCCCAGCGATACGCTTGATGCCAATTTCGAACTGGACGGTTTGCAATTGCCCGGTGAATTGCCGCTTTCGCTGCCCTCGGCCCTGGTCGAGCACCGTCCTGATATCCGGGCTGCCGAAGAGCAATTGCACTCAGCCAGTGCTGAAGTCGGCGTGGCCGCGGCCAACCGCCTTCCCAATATCACGCTGGGCGTGTCGGGTTACGGCTCTGCCGCGCTTTCCATGGCCGACCTGTTCAAGTCCGGCACCGGTTTCTGGGAGTTGGCCGGCGGCATCACACAACCACTGTTCGATGGTGGTACGCTCAAACACCGCGAAAACGCCGCACAGGCCGCTTATGACCAGGCCGCGGCACAATACCGCGCGACTGTGCAAAACGCCTTCCAGAACGTTGCCGATGCCTTGCAGGCGGCACAATCGGATGCCAATGCATTGAAGGCCGCCGACAAGGCGCTGAAGGCTGCCGACAGGAGCCTCGCCATTTCACGCCGTCAATTGCAATACGGCGACATCAGCACCTTGACACTATTGAACGCCGAACAGATTTACCAGCAGGCAAAGTTGAACCAGGTGCAAGCCCAGGCCAACCGCCTGGCCGATACGGTGGCACTGTTCCAGGCACTCGGTGGCGGCTGGTGGAACCGCCAGCCCGATTATGCACATTAAGCGGCACTGCGCTATGCTGCATTCATGAAATCAATGAGGGACGACAAAAGCATGGAAATCACACGCCACGAAATGGGGCCACGCTTCAGCGAAATGACCGTGGTGGACGTCGGCAATGCCAAACTGATCTACCTGGCCGGCCAGGTGGCAGAAAACACGTCGCTCGACGTGGGCGGCCAGACGCGCGAAATCCTGCAATTCGTTGACCGCCTGCTGGCCAAGGCCGGCGCAAACAAGACCAACGTGGTATCGGCCCGCATCTACCTGTCTTCTGTTGGAGACTATGCCGCCATGAATGCCGCCTGGGATGACTGGGTCGCGGAAGGCCATACGCCGGCACGATCGACCACGGGCGCGCGGCTGATCCATCCCGACTACAAGGTGGAAATCGAAATGACGGCGGCCATCAAGGCGTAGTGCCCGATTCACTCCTGATCCGTTCCCTGATACGAACCTACCCCATTACCAGATCGAGGTGGGTTCCTTCACCGACGAAGCGATAACCGATGCGCCGGTACACGCCATTGCTGGTCGGGTTGGCCATGTCGGTAGCCAGGTAGACCGTGGCACAGCCCTGCGTCTGCAAGACAGCACTCAAACTGCCGACCAGAGCGCCGGCGTAACCTCGGCCGCGCCGCCCGGGCGCGGTGTAGACCATGCCGATGCGGGCTATCGGCAGGTTTGCCCGTCCTAACGCCTTGGCAACCGGCACACCATCGACTTCCCACAGCCATTCAAGCGGGCCAGGCGCGGCCAACCGGTCGCGGATGGCGAGTTCCAGTGAAGGACGGTCATAGAGCAAATTGCATTCATGGATAAAGGCGTCTTCCCATTCCAGCACCAGGTCATAGTCGGCAGCCGTGGCTGCCCGCATCCGGCCTTCGCATGCTGCGATAACCGGCGTACGATCGAGCACATGGTTTCCAAGACGAAAACGCTCTTTTGCCGGCACACCGAGCCGACGTGCCAGGCGCTGTGCCGTGTCGAGCTCGCCGACCAGGGACAATACGTGTATGCCATCTTCGGCAAGTGCCGCCACAATGAGTTCGATGGCTTCATCATCGAGCGTGGTGAAGGCCAGCATGCGCAACGGTGGCGGCGTCGTGATCACGACCACGCCGCAGGTCACGCCGTCACGATGCAGGCGCGCCAACCACAACTTGTTTGCCGTGAGCGCGGCGGGGCCAAGTGCGCGTGTGTTGGCATAGATAAAACTGCACGACTCGGCCTGTTCCAGCAGAACGGTGTCGTTGTCGGCGCGAAAGGCAGCGGGATCGGTATAGCGCTGGATTTGCATCATGATGGCAGCCTGGGGATAATCCGGAATCGCCTTTGCGCTTGCGCAAAAAAGAAGCCGCCCAGAAGGGCGGCTTCCGGTTGGGTTGGCTCGGGTCAGCTGGCTAGCGGCTTGAGCTCGCCTTCCCAGGGTTCGATGGCGAAATCCAGGAAGATGCCTTCACGGTAGCTGTCTGTACCAAACAGCTTGTTCTGGCGGGCCTGGCCGATGGCGATGCGGGACAGGACTTCGTCGCCTGGCATGGCCATCTGGCGGAAAGCTGCCGGGTCCATCTCGATATTGATAACTTGTCCAGATTTTCCCGCAGGAGCATCCTGCGAAATGGCAAACTGCTGGAGCTTGCCATCGGAGGCGTAGATGGGCTCGATGACGTAGCGGCGGCTGCCACCGTCAACGGAAAAGTTGAATTCATAACCGGCTCTGGTCATATGTCCTCCAATCGAAACGTGCGCAAAACGAGTCAAATTAGCGCGGGTTGGAAACGAAACGATGACAGTGTCTTATCACACTATACACGCCATGCGAAAGGCTTGCAGCGCTTGATACAATGACATTAATATGCCGATATACCTCTGCAAAAATACCTCAACTTCTTGATGAAATCCTATCCTCTGACCAGCCGAGTTGCAAGTGGTTTCACTCTGCTTGAATTAGTTGTCGTGATGCTGATCATCGGCATCCTCGCAACCATGGCACTGCCATCCTATTACACCAAGCTGGTGCGGGACCAGGTCGGGACCATCACGCAGTTGGTGACCACCGCGGAGGGTCCTGTCGCCTCCTCCTGGAGCAGCACACAAACGCTGCCTGCCGACAACAAAGTCGCCGGCCTGCCCGCTGCAGACCTCATGGTGGGCAATTTCGTGAGTTCGACCATGATCAACAACGGCGTTGTCAACGTCACGTTCAGTGATCGCGCCATGCCTGCCTTGAAGGGCAAGAAATTGAGCTTCCGCCCGGCAGTCGTGCCAGGCGAACCTCTGGTGCCCATCACCTGGGTTTGCGGCAACGCCTCGGCACCGCAAAAGATGGTGGCACAGGGCGCCAATGAAACCAGCATCGACCCGGTCTACCTGCCCACCAATTGCCGGTAGCCGGAGCGCCCTAGGCCATACGTTTTATTGCATCGGCCCCAATCCGCTCAGGCGGCGCGTGTATTTGGTTGCGATGGAGCCGTGCGAGAGCATGCTGTCATGCACCGCCTGCCAATCGCCGCCGGTCTTGGCCTTGAGGTCGCGTGCCAGCGCATTCAATTCCATGTTGCCGACGAAGTAAGTCGAAAGCTGGGTCGAGGTCAATAACGCGCGGCGCCATTTTCCGGCAGCTTCGCCCTCTTCCTGATAGCCCTCGTCCATCATCAGCTTCATGGCTTCGGCTTCGGTCATGCTGCCTGCGTGGATCTTCTGGTCCAGCATGGCATTGATGATCAGGCGCAAACGCATCTTCATCTGTTCCATTTTGGTTTCCGGGCCGCCGAAGCCGGCGTCCGCCATGAATTGCTCGGCATAGGTGGCCCAGCCTTCGACGAACGTGCCGCTGTTGAACAGGTCGCGCACGCTGGTCGACTTCGTGACCTTGTTGGCAAGCGCCAATTGCACGTAGTGGCCGGGCATGGCTTCGTGGACGGTCAGGTCGTTGAGCATGGCGTCATTGTATTCCCGGAAGAATGAGGCAGCGCGTTCCGGCGTCCAGTCTGCCGGCGTCGGGGAAATCGCATAGAAGGTCGCGCCATTCTTTTCCAGTGGGCCCGAGGGGTCGCAATAGGCAACGGCCACACCACGCTGGAATTCCGGCATCACAATGACCTGGATCGGGTCTTGCGGCAGCGTCAGCAGGTGATGGCTGCGCACGAATTCGGTCGCCTCGGCGAGCTTCTGCTTGGCCTTGGGCACGATATCGTTGTTGTCGGAATGCGTCTCGGCGATCTTGTCGAGCACGGCACGGATGATGACCTTGCGTTCCACACCTTCAGTCGGCTTGCCGGGGAAATAACCACGGTACAGAGGCAAGGCCGTGTCGTACATGGCTTGCTGGGTGTGCTGTAATTCCGATTCTGCGCCGGCCAAAATCTGTTCCGGGGTCAGGTCGGAATCAAGCGCATAGCGCAGCTTTTCGCGGAAGTGTTCCGCACCGATGCGGAAGTCGCCATTCGAGCGCGGCAGCAGGTCCTTCTCCAGCCAATGGCCGTAGTCTTCCAGCGCGGCTACGGCCACCTTGCGTGCCGGTGCCAGCTTGGCACGCATCGATGGCTCCTGCTTCAGGTATTCATCAAGCTCTTCACGCACCAGGGCAATGGCACCCTTGTTTTGCGAGATTGCGGTCTCGGTGAAAACGCGCGGCGGGTTCTTCAGGTTTTTCTTGGCAGCCGCCACGATGGCCGGAAAAGCCAGCAATCGCACACGCACCGCTTCCAGCCTTTGCTTCAGCGGCGCATAGTCGCGCGCCAGCAACAGATAGATGCCTTGCGAGGGATTGTAGTTGAGCGGTTCACGCTGTGAGACATGCATCACCTCGATGTCGAACAGGCTGGCATGCAGCTGGTTTTGCAAAATGGACGAGTCGACCGCATCGTCGGGCGACAGGTCGGCAGCGGGAATGGCTTGGAGCGCGGCCAGCGTTTCGTGGTAAAGCTTGCGGTCGGCGGCCTCGCCCTTCATGCTGTAGTCGCTGGTCAGGCTGTCGTAGCGGTGGTCACCCAGGCCGGTGGCGGTTTCCGGGTGCGTCTTCAGCAGCTTTTCCACGAAGCCCTTTGCCACGGCTTCGTAGCGTGCATCGGCAGAATCGGCTGCGTGGGCGTACGACACCAGGGCCGTACCGGAAAACAGCAGCGCCAGGCTGCAGAATATTTTTTTGCGCTTCAATAGCATGATGGTTGACTCCGGGTCGTTATGTTTTTTAGATGAGTACCTTGGGTCCAGCCCAAAAGGCAAGCGAGCATTGTACGGCTTTACGCCGTCATGGATGGCGCACCGGTCGCTGCTACTGGCCAATGGAAGGGCCGAGAATGATCTGAGGCGGCGTCAAGCTCTTCCGCTGCGGGCGCGAATGCGCGCACGCCATTCGCCCAGGGCCGTCAACGCGCCCTGGAATTCACGCTCGATCAGGTCCGCTTCAGCCGGCGTGATCACGCCATCGAGCAAGGCGTCGGAAACGACTTCAGCCACACTGCCAACCTGGCTCATGACACGGCACACGGTTTGCGACAGGTCGTCGTTCGACACCTGCTCCGGCTCCGGCACGACGAATGCGGCCATGCCGTGCCGCGCCAGAAGCGCATGCAGCGGCAGCAAGGCATCCTTGCCTTCGGCGGCAACGCACAGCTCGACGATCTGCGAGACTTCCTCGAACGAGGGATAGTGCGATTCAATGCCGGGGGCCAGCTTGTTGCGCAAGACGTTGGCAGAGATGTCCATTTTTTGCGCCAGTGCTTCGAGCCCGCCCGGATAGGCGCGCGCCACCTTGTATAGCGCGTCATGCTGGTTCATGTCCGAATATTTGCGGGTCATGGCCTGAATTCCCTTGTTCTGTAGTTGCGTCTGTCGTTGCGGGTAAAATTTCCCACTCGACAAGTATTTTACTCGACGTACTGCTGCCAGGGCAAAACTCTCAATGGACTGCCACATTTCAGGCAGAAATGTTACATCGCAGTGACCACCGCAATTTTACGATCCTGTCTAGCTGTCAGATTCTACAGGGTGCAAATGTCGTGAAAAACCGTCAACATAGCGATGAACTATTGGTGGCGACCAAGCCTCGCTTGTGCGGATCTGGCGCCTGAAGCCTTCCTTGGCGGGTCTTCTTCTTTCAAGACCGGCCGGATTTCATCCCGGTGGGAAAGCATGCGTCATTTTGATGTGGTCGTCATTGGAGCCGGACCGGCGGGTGCGGCAACTGCGCTGTCACTACGCAAGCATCACCCTCACCTTTCGGTCTTGCTGCTCGAGGCCAGTGACTACCATCCCGGGCGTCCCGGTGAAACACTTTCGCTCGATGCGACGCCATTGCTGCAGCAATTGGAAGTGTTCGATTTCTTTCTTGAACAAAACCATCGCTGCGTCCCTTCGCGCGAAGGCTTGTCTGCCCAGGGCCCGGTAACCGGAATTGATGCCAGCGGCGGCTGGTATCTTGACCGCAGCCGTTTCGACAGCATGCTGGCCGGCTATGCCGCCGCTTCGGGGGCTGCCTTCATGCGGGCGACGATGTCGCGCGCGCACCAGGACGCCAAGGGAGTGTGGCAATTGAGCGCCGGCACGAACACCGCGAACACCATTACGCACGCGCTTTCGGCCTCCTTCGTGGTTGATGCCAGCGGCCATGGTGCGCGCTTCGCTTCCGAAATCGGCATTGCACAAACGGCATATGATTCCCTGCTTTGCCTGACGCGCATCGTGGAGCTCGAAGGGCTTGCGCGCAAAGATAGTGGCTGCCTGATCGAAGCCTTTGAACATGGCTGGTGGTATTGCGTGCCACTCGACGGGCAACACATGGCGGTATCAGTCATGACTGATGCCGACATCGGCAAGCAATTGCAATTGTCCTGCATGGACGAGTGGGAGAAACATCTGGACGCCGCACCACTGGCCCGCGCACTTGTCGGAAAACACAAGGCCCGGAACGAAGTCTGCATCCGCCCCGCCCATACACGCAATCTGACAACTTGCGCCGGCAGGAATTGGCTCGCAGTGGGCGACGCAGCGGCAAGCGTTGACCCGCTGGGTTCGCAAGGCATATTGCGTGCGCTGCGATTCGGGCTGCAAGCTGGCAGCACGATAGGAGAGCAGTTCGGCAAACGTCAGAGCACTGGGTTGCAGGAATACACCCAGCTGGTACAAGCCGAATTCGACAATCACCTGTTGCAGCGCCTGGACGACTATCGCCTCGAACAACGCTGGCCCAACTCGCCGTTCTGGATCAGGCGTCACTCAGCGCAAAGCCTGCCGCTACACCTGGCACCAACCGGGGCACGAGGCACAAACGCGCAAGGCACCAGCCGCTTTCCGCAATCCTGAACCGGCTGGTAGAGCCGACGCTTGAGCAAACACAGCCTACGGCGAACCGCAAGCAATTCGACAGCACAAAACAATACCGGACAGTCCTTGCTTGCAAGGACTGTTTCCGGTCGTTAAATTGCTGCTTAGTTCGAGCCGGTTTGCGGCATCGATGGCGCAACAGGCGGGGTCGGGTTTTGACCGGCCAGACGGCGCTTGTCGGGATACTTGTCGCTGATGCGGTATTGGCCGCGGCGATCGCCCATCAGGTTGCGCAGCTCGGCGATGCTCATTTCGCTGAATTCGTGCATACGAATCAGCAAGGAAGCGCCGATAGGCAACTTGTTATGACGAATTTTGGAAATCACCGGAGGAGTCACTTCCAAGGCACGCGACAAAGCCGCATCGTTCTTCAGATGAAAACGCTCAATCAGCGAATCGAGCAGCCGATTGGGGTTGTAGTCATTCTGGGTGAGCAAGCTTTCTGCACTCATACTTTCCTCCATTCATTGGTCACTGGTGAGCGTGTGACCCGTGACCTTGTGGAAAAGTTCACCATTAACAACTACGGCGTAACAATTTATTTTAAATAAATGAAAATTTTTTTGCAGCAAGCTGCTTAATTGCCATGTACCAACTACCGAGCTCAATCGACCGTTCTTACCGTCGGTGAGGCCAACGCCATGATGGCGATGATGATGCTCATGGCCAGGCCGAACACGGGCATGATGATGCCGACCGAGGCGCCGCCGGCCAGCAGCGCGGAGACGATGGCATAAGAAACCGGTGAAAGTCCCATCGAGGTCACCGAGTTGATGCTCATCACCCTGCCCAGTTTGTCGCGATCGGTATATTGTTGCAGCAGCGAAAGCATGGGCACGTTATTGCAGGCGACACAGAAGCCTAGCATCCATTGCAAGGCAATCGAGAGATGCAGCGAATACGATCTCCCCTGCAAGGCAATGATGCCGCCTTCGATCACGATCAGGATGCAAATGAGTGCCAGGCGTTTCTTATGCGGAGGAAAGCGCATCAAGGTGGCAAAGCCGGAAATCATGCCGAAGGCATAGGCACTTTGCAGATAGGACAAACCTCGCGCGCCATCTGTTAGATGCTCACTGGCAATGATGGGAATACCGACAGTAACGGCGCCGGTAAACAAGAGATTGGCGACGATATAGATCGACATCTGGGTGCGCAACACGCGGCTGGCAATCACATAGCGCAAGCCTTCCTGCAAAGCAGTCAAACGCGATATCGTGTGCAGCTTCGCCTCCCCCACCTTTTCCTTGACCGAACCGATCATCAGCGCACATGCCACCATCAGACACGCCGTGACGGCATAGATCGCGTAAAACGATGGAAAGAGATTGAGTAACACGCCGCCGATGGCCGGGCCGATGATCAAGCCAATCTGGTTGGTCGCCTGCATCACGGTGTTGGCGTAAGACAAGTGCTCTTCCTTGACGATGGATGGCACGAGGGCGTCGCGCGAAGGCCAGAAGAATGCGTCGAGCATGCCGAACGACGCGGCCACTGCAACCAGGGTCCAGATATTCATGACGCCAAATCGGAACAATGCAGCGCCGATCAGCATGACGCCCATGCGCAGCACGAACGTACTGGTCATGACCTTTACCTTGGGCAAACGATCGGCAATCACGCCGCCGAACAACATCAAGCCCAGGCGCGGAACGCTGGTGGCAATCGCAACCAGGCCCAGTTGTGACTTCATGTGCAGCGAATCGACCACATACCAGGTTTGCGTAAGCAAAATGATGGCAAGCGTGACGTTGTCGAAGATACTGGTGAACCAGACGAAGAGAAAATTGCGATTGCGGAAAAGGGCTTGCATGAAAGTCGGCTAAAAGACGGCAGCGCCGACTCTAACATTTCTTTGGTATTAAGGTGGTCTTATTAATGAAAAGAATCAAAGAGGTTTGGAAGTGGCCTAACCCTCCGGACCTGCTATCATGCAAAGCAGAACAACAAAAATGCACGTTTAACAATTGTTTGCACAAGCGTGCCTGTAGCTCTGTTATCATTTTAGCCATCCGGAATATCCTCAGCACATCATGAACGCGGTTACTCCTCCAGCCAAAGCCGATACCGACGCCGGCAGCCGCCGATTCGTCATCGAGATGATCGGTTTTTCCGATGCGGAAAAGTCCATGCTGGCATCGACCTTCCGCTTGACGGGCCGGCGCGTGTTTTCCTACGCGGAAGCCAGCAGCCCCAACGACCGCACCGACATTTACCTGGCCAACGCCGATAGTGCCGAAGGCTTGCAGCAATTGGCGGCACGCACACCCAATGTACATGCGCCTGCCGTACTGATCGGCCGCACGCCCAGTGACACAGGTTGGCCGCAAATCGACCGGCCGATCCACTGGATGCGTTTGTTCGAACAGATGGACAACAGTGTGCAGGCGGCCTTGCTGGAACGCGCCCGGCGCCAGTTCGGCGGGTCGACCGACGTGCAATGGGATGGCCGCACCTACCGCCGCAATGGCGACCGTGACTCGCCACCAGTGGAAGAACTGGCCGAAGCCAAACCGACCGAGACCGTGCTTGTGGTGGACGATAGCGCCACCGTGCGCGCCTTCATGCGTGCCAAGCTCGCTCCTTTCCGCTTCGACGTGGACTTCGCGGAAAACGGCGAAACTGCCATCGATATGGCGCAGGCCAAGCGCTATACCTGCATTTTCCTCGACATCATGATGCCTGGCATCGATGGTTACCAGGTGTGCAAGCGCATCAAGGGCAATGCCTCGACCAAGGACACGGCCGTGGTCATGTTGAGCAGCAAGTCGTCTGCCTTCGACAAATTCCGCGGCAACTGGGCCGGCTGCGACGCCTACCTCGGCAAGCCGGTCGGCGAAGATGAGTTGCTGACGACGATTGCGCGCTTCCTGCCTGGTGCGCGCAAGATTGTAGAAGCGATGTAATTCAGACGGAACCGGCAATGCCACGGTTCCGTTTCTTCAATCCCGGTTTTTTCTAACGGTCGAGCATCGCTTCCGCGGTGCTCAGCAGGCGTTTGGCTGCAGACTTTTCTATCTTCTTGATGAATGCCGCCGCAAGCTGCGGCACGAGCGATTCAAGCTCTGCCCTGTTTTCACAGGCCATCACTTTTTGCTTCAGCAGGTAACCATCGATTTCGAGAAATTCGTCGAGCGCCGCCGCCAGGTGGGCGCGTGCCGCCATCAGGTTCGATAACAGGATGTGCGCGGGGATAACCGGCCTCGGTTCGGGTTCGTCGCGCAAGGCCTGCAAGTCGCGCTCCACGCGCGCCAGCGGCGTCAGCCGTGCGGCTTCCGATGGTGGCGGCACCTTGACTGCGGTATCCGGTGCGCGCATCTGCGTCGGTGTCAGTTCCAGCATGGTGGCGACGCCCAGGATGGTCGCCACTTCCATCTTGGTGGCGGCTTCGAGGATGGTTTCCAACTCCAACAAGGTAACCACTTCCAGCGGCGCCGAGAGCACGCGCGGCACCTCCAGCGCTGGTGCAGCAGCCGGTGCAGCCACAAATGCTTCGGCCCGTTCCTGTTGCGGTTCGTACCGGGTCGGTTCAAACCTGGGCTCCATGATGGTCGGTGCAATCGGCGGCAATTCATCGACCAGCTTGCCATCCCTCTGCATGACCGTGTGGGCCGCGTCGGAAATGGTTATGGGCGGCAGGTTCAGGGGTTTGACGGGCGGCTCGGGCTGCACTTCCGGTTCCGGCTCGGGAATCCGGACCAGCCCCTTGTCGAGAAGCATCTGCAAGGCCCCGGGCGTAACACCGGCAGCGTCCATCAAGCGTTCGAGTTCGTCCATCGACTTGACGCCATCGACCAATAGTAAGGCGGTACGGATGCGCGGCGCCAGACCCAGGGCGCGTGCGCGTATCTCCTGAGTCCCTTCCTTCGTCTTGACGGGAACGACCTTGCGTCCCATGGTGGCCCACCTCTAGTCCCGGTTAATTAACGACAATTCTGTGACAAAGCAGCTGCGACACGCGCGCACGCCCTGCGTGTGAAGTATAGCGGCAGCGCGCGGCTTCGGCTTGAATTGGCCGGAATCGTCTTTGCCGCGCCGCGGCAAACCGGCACAATCTGCGTCTTATGCTGCGTTGCGCTATTATCAATCGAAATCCTTTTTCTGTCAGGTAGAAGCATGCGTTCCCACAAAATCGCCGTCATCGCCGGAGACGGCATTGGCAAGGAAGTCATGCCTGAAGGTTTGCGCGTATTGCGGAAGGCCGCCGCTGCATTCGACATCGGGCTCGAATTGCATGAGATAGCCTGGGCCAATTGCGACTATTACCTCGAACATGGCCGCATGATGCCGGACGACTGGTTTTCCCAACTGGAAAAATTCGATGCAATCTATTTCGGCGCGGCCGGCTGGCCTGCCAGCGTGCCTGACCATATTTCGCTATGGGGCTCGCTGATCAAGTTCCGCCGCGAATTTGACCAATACGTGAACCTGCGCCCGGTGCGGCTGATGCCCGGCGTGCCCTGCCCTCTGGCCGGCCGCAAACCCGGAGACATCGATTTCTTCGTCGTGCGGGAAAACACCGAGGGCGAATATTCGAGCGTCGGGGGTCGCATTTTCGAAGGCACCGAACGCGAAACGGTGTTGCAGGAAGCAGTATTCACGCGCAAGGGTGTGGACCGCATCCTGAAGTATGCGTTTGAGCTGGCGCAAAGCCGCCCGGCAAAGCACCTGACCTCCGCCACCAAGTCGAACGGCATCTCGATTTCCATGCCCTACTGGGACGAGCGCGTGGCTGCCATGGCACCGCATTACCCCGACGTAAAATGGGACAAGTATCACATCGACATCCTGGCCGCGCATTTCGTACTGCACCCGGAACGCTTCGATGTGGTCGTAGCGTCCAATCTGTTTGGCGACATTTTGTCCGACCTCGGCCCCGCCTGCACCGGCACGATAGGCATTGCGCCCTCGGCCAATCTCAATCCCGAGCGGCGCTTTCCCTCGCTATTCGAACCGGTACACGGCTCGGCACCCGACATCTACGGCAAAAACATCGCCAACCCTGTCGCCATGATCTGGTCCGGCGCAATGATGCTCGACTTCCTGGGCGATGGCGATGCAGCTTACTGCGGCGCGCATGATGCCATCGTGCAGGCAATCGAACACGTGCTCGTTTCCGGTCCGCGCACCCCTGATCTGGGCGGGACTGCCTCAACCGGCGAGATGGGCAAAGCGATTGCTGCCGCACTTCAATAAACAGACCAAAATGACGCAGGGCAAGAGTGTGAATTTTTACCTTACGCCTGCCATGCATCGGTCCGGCATGTCTGTTACACTGAATTCCACTTCCCAGGAAAGCGTGAGCCATGATACGTTCTGCGAGCGCAGCAGACGCTTCCGCCTTGTGCGCGATCTACAACCATTACGTCAAGACTTCGACGATCACGTTTGAAGACGTACCCGTTTGCGCCGACGAAATGGCACGCCGCATCACCGACGTGCTTGGACATCTTCCCTGGCTGGTCTGCGAACAGGATGGCGTCATCGTCGGCTATGCCTATGCCACCAAGTGGCGCGCTCGCGCCGCCTACAAGCACACGGTGGAATGCAGCGTCTATGTCTCGCATAAACACAGCCGCAGCGGCATTGGTTCGAAGCTTTATGGCGCGCTGTTTCCGCAATTGCGCGAGCGCGGCATCCACGCCGTGATTGCCGGCATTGCACTGCCCAACGACGCCAGCGTTGCGATCCACGAATTGTGCGGCTTCAAGAAGATCGCGCATTTCAGCGAAGTCGGGCGCAAGTTCGACCAATGGATCGACGTTGGCAGCTGGCAGATGATGCTGTGAAGGAAGCAAAAATGGCGGCTTCCCGCACACTCTACCTGCTTGCCCTCATTGCCGGCGCGGCTGCCATGCCGGCCTTGGCTGGACCGGCAATGACCGTGCCTGCACTGGACTGCAGCGCTGACTGGCGCCACCCGGTGGAACAACACGTGGAAATGCGTGGCATGTCGATGTCGCTCGAGGAATATGCCAACGATGAGCGCCACTTCTCGATCCGCCAATCCGACCACCTGCTCGACATCTATTTTCTGCAAGAGGCATTGCTGATCAAGGGCCCGGCGGTGAGCGAGATCGAACATTACACGGAAGACGAACTGAACTGGTTCCCGATGGTGCTCTCGATTCCGAACTCAGTATTGTTTTCCACCTCGCCCAAGGGCCCCTGCTCGGTCAAGAGCAAGACGCAATTTTCCCAGGCCTTGGACGGCAACGTCGGCTTCGGCCCACACAAACTGACCTTCGCCGAAGGCGCTGTGGAGCCGAGCGGACCGGGCATGCTGGCTTACCGCTTTGCCGCCACGGTCTCACCGCCGCTCGATGGTGTCAGTTCCATCGAATACAGCGGCCAATTGCGTTTCGCGCCAAAGAGCAAGCCGCTGGCAGCGTCAACCAAACTGACCGGCTATACCCTCATCAGCCCTGACCATCCCATGCCCGTGGTCGGCGATGCCAACCTGCGCCTCTCTACGGTCGGTGAACTGCGTGCCATGCTGGCGCAGCGCGAACCCATGGACGAGGACGCAGGGCCCGAACCGCACTTGTAGACGCCGGGGCTTGCAATCAGGGCGGCCTGCGTCAATTTGCCGCAGTCGGCTTCTCTCCGGCTCGCTATAATCTCCGGCAGCCATGCTATTCCCTGTCAATCTTCATGCCCTGCCGCACAATGCGGCGCTCCGGACCGTGGTGCTGATGCGCCTGGCGGCATTGGCCTGCCTGTTGCTGGTGCTGGCGTCCGCCGTACTGTTGCTGGGCATCACGCTGCCGGCAACGCCGATTTGCAACACCCTCTTCATGCTGCTGCTATTCAATGCCTGGTGCTGGCGCCGCTTGCGGTATGCTGATGTAGTGCCGGAACGCGAGGTATTCATCCAGCTGGCCGCCGACATCGCCGCGCTCTCATTCATGTTGTATTTTTCGGGTGGGGCAACCAACCCTTTTGTGTCGTTCTATCTACCGGCACTGGCTTTGGCGGCATCGATGCTGCGCTGGCAGGGCGCGGTGCTCCTGGCTGCCATTGCCGTATTGGCCTATTCCCTGCTGGGCTCGTTTTACCAGCCGCTGCACCTGGGCGACCCGGACCGCGCCATCAGCTATCATCTGGCAGGCATGTGGGCCAATTTTACCGTCTCCGCACTCTTGATCACGTGGTTCGTTGCCCGCCTCTCGCATGGCGTGCGCCAGCGCGATGTGCAACTTGCCCAAGCGCGGGTGCAGCAACTGCAAGGCGAACGTGCCTTGGCGCTGGGGATACAGGCGGCCAACGCCGCGCATGAGCTGGGCACGCCCCTTTCCACCATCGCCATCATCGCCGCCGAGCTGCGCCACGAAGTCGATGCCCTGCCCCAATTTTTGCAGGAGGAATTGGCGATCATCGAAGAACAGATCGGTTTGTGCAAAGCGGCGCTGGAACGCATGGGTAGTTCTTCTTCGACTCCGGGCGAAGATGAAACACTGGCGCAGTGGTTTGCGCATTTCGTCGATCAATGGCGTTTGCGCTATCCCTCCACACACATCGTCAGCGAGATCGCTCCCTCCGACGCCAAGCCCTTGCAGCATGAAGCCTTGGCTGAAGTGTTGACAACCCTGCTCGACAATGCGGCGCAAGCCGTGGCTCCCGACAATGCAATGGTGCTTGTCGGCATGCAGGCCAACATGCAGCAGGTGCGCTTCACGATCCGCGACGGCGGCCCCGGTATCACGCCAACCGTTCTATCCCAGCTTGGGCACAAGCAGGTTGCAAGCAAAACCGGGCGCGGCATCGGCTTGTTGCTGGCCTTTGCCACGGCGCGCCAGATCGGGGCCACGATCAATTTATCTTCGCCACCCGAAGGCGGCACCCTGGCAGAATTGAGCGTGCCGCTATGAGCGACCTGACGCCGGCTTCATTCCTGGTGCTCGACGACAATGAAGTCTTTGCCGCCACACTGGCGCGCATGCTGAACCGGCGCGGCTTCCATGCGGTCGTCGCGCACAACGGCAAGGATGCTTTGGCACTGGCAAGGGAAACCGCCTTTCAATATCTGACTGTGGACTTGCACCTGCAACAGGATTCCGGCCTGCAGTGGATCGCGCCCTTGCGTGAGCTGTTGCCCGAGGCGCGCATCCTGGTGTTGACCGGCTACGCCAGCATTGCCACAACGGTGCAGGCAATCAAACTTGGCGCAGACAATTACCTGGCCAAGCCGGCCAATGTCGATTCAATTCTCTCCGCGCTGCAGTCCGACACGACGGCTGATGCAACGCTTGAAGTGGAGGCCGCGCCCTTGACGGTGGACCGGCTTGAATGGGAACACATACAGCGCGTGCTGGCCGAGCACCAGGGCAACATCTCCTCGACAGCGCGCGCCCTGAACATGCATCGTCGCACCCTGCAACGCAAGCTGGGCAAGAAGCCGGTAGCAAAGTAATTCAGATTACCGGAGCCGGGCCGAGCATCGTTTCAATCTCTTGCGCAGGCAAGGGCTTGGAAATCAGGTACCCCTGGATTTCATTACAACCGCCGGCGCGCAGGAATTCGAGCTGCTCACGATTCTCCACGCCCTCCGCGATAGCCGACAAGCCCAGGCTGGTCGACATTGCCACGATGGTATTGACGATGGCGCAGTCGTCGCGGTCGTCCGGTGTGTCCTTGACGAAGGAACGGTCGATCTTGAGCCGGTCCAGCGGCAATTGCTTGAGGTAGGACAGCGACGAATACCCGGTGCCGAAATCGTCGATGGCAATTGTCATGCCCATCATCTTCAACTGCTGCAGTTTGCGCACCGTCTCGTCAAGATTTTCCAGGATCGAACTCTCGGTGATTTCCAGCTCCAGCATTTCCGCTGGCAAACCTGTCGCCGTCAGGATGCGGGCCACCTCTTGCACGAAGTCCTTGTGGTAAATCTGGCGTGCCGAGATATTGACCGCCATGCGCAAGGCGCCACGGTTTTCCTGCAGCCATTTCGCCGCCTGGGCACAAGCCGTTTCGAGCACCCACTTGCCGATGGAGACGATCAGGCCGGATTCTTCGGCCAGCGGAATGAATTCCAGCGGTGGCACGGTACCGAGATTGGGGCGGTTCCAGCGCAGCAAGGCCTCAACCCCGACGATGCAACCGCTCAGAAGCGCCACTTGCGGCTGGTACACCAGGGCAAGTTCGCCGCGTTCCACAGCACGGCGCAGAGCTGTCTCGAGTTCGAGCTTGCGCGCCACCGAACGCGCCATGGATTCATCGAAAAAGCGCCAGCAGTTGCGCCCCGCCCCCTTGGCGCGATACATGGCGGTATCGGCATTGCGCAACAGGGTTTCAGCATCGAGACCGTCTTGCGGAAAGACGCAGATGCCCATGCTGAGTTCGACGAAGAGGTCATAACCATTGACCGTCGTCGGTTGCGCCACAGCCTTGGCAAGCTTGGTCGCCACGACCTCGAAGCCGTCGAAGGAATCGCCGCCGTCTTCGATGAGGATCACGAATTCGTCACCGCCGATCCGGGCCACGGTATCACTCTCGCGCAGGCAGCCGGCAATGCGCTCGGCCACCACACGCAAGACGCTGTCGCCGGCATCATGGCCGAGGCTGTCGTTGATGGTCTTGAAGTGATCGACATCGACGAACATCACGGCCAGCTTGGTGTTGCGTCGCGTGGCGACGGCAATGGCATGGCGGATGCGTTCGGAAAAGGTTTGACGGTTTGGCAGGTTGGTCAGAGAGTCATAGTGCGCCAGTTGGAACAGGCGTTGCTCCGACAGCTTTTGTGCCGTCACGTCGACCATCACGCCACGCAAGCGCTGCTTGCCGTCTTCATCCTGGGACAGGGCGACATAGCTGCGCAACCAGATGTCTTCGCCGCCATCGGCCGAAGACACCCGGTGTTCGATAGGCGGCAAGCTGCCGTCTGCCGCCTCGCTGCCGCTGAAAGCCGCGACGTCGGCTGCCGTATCACCGCCCAGCGACAGGACACGAGCCCAGAACTGCGCATCGGCCAGCCATTCAGCTGCATCATGGCCGGTAACGGCGGCGGCATTGGCACTGACATAGGTAAAGCGCATGGCTGGCAGTTCCGCTTCCCACACCACGCCGTCAATACCGCTGACCAAGCCCTGGAAGCGCCGCTCTGCGCTCTGCAATGAGGTATTCTGCCGCTGCAGGCTGCCTTGTGCCGTATGTAGCTGGCGCAAATACTTCCACAGCATGAACACCAGACCCAGCATCAGCGCAATCGATACCGCGCCGATCAAGATGGCTTGTTCCACTCGTGCACGCCAGGGCGCCAGAATATCGCGCCGGTCGAATGAAGCAACCGATACCAGAGGATAGCTGGCGGAATGGGCGTAACCGATGACCCCGGCCGTATCGTCGTCCGATTCGGCAATCGAGCCGCTCCTGGCAGAGAGCGTATGTTTGAACCAGTCGGTTGACGCAACCGAGAGTCCCGAAAAATCGGCTGGCGCCGGGCTCTCCATCAAGACCGCACCGTCGCGACGCAACAGCCACAGCCTTCCGCCACGGCCGATCTGCAGCGACTCATAGAAGCTGCCGAAGTACTCAAGATTGATGCCGATCTCCAGCATCATCTTCATCGAGCCATCAGGGTTGCTGATACGGCGCGACAAGGGAAACAGCCACTGCTTATTGATCTTCCCCATGAAGGGCTTGCCTATCATCAAGCTGCCATCACCATGCCGGGATTGCTCTTGAAAATATTCGCGCTCGCTGACATCGATGGCGCGCATCGGAAAGCCGGCACTATTGGCAATGAGCATGCCTTTATCAGTCACGACATTGATGTTGACCGCTTGCGGCAGGCGCCGCGCATAACTGTGCAGGATCGCATGCAGTTCGGCGTTGTCGCTGCCATCGGCGCGTAAACCGGTACGATCGATGTCTTCGATGGCGGCCTGCATCGCGCCGTCTGCTTCATCGACGATACGTGAAACATTGCCGTTCAAGGCCGCAGCCATGCTGCGCGCATCGGCGGCGGCGTCGCCTTCGATGATACGATAATCGTGCAACAGCGAAGACAGTGCCACGCTGATATACAAGGCGGGAAAGATGAAAGCGAGCGCCAGCAGGCGATTGCGTATGTGACGGATGTCTTTGGCTACGGGGCGGCTATGACTTTCTGGCATTCTAGTTGTTCGCCCGACGTGAAAGTGCTAGGGATCATAGCTTGAAAACGCGCCACCCCGCAAGCGAAGCCGGGCGCGTAAGCAGCATTTACAATTTCATCATCCATGGCAAAATCGCCATGGTTGTACAACCCGGCCCAAGCTTATTCATGAATCCATCCCTGTCCCTGTTCGACGATGAAAACGAAACGCAACAGCTCAAGCTGCGCGATGCCGACATTCGTTTCGTGCGCCGCTTCCTTGGGGAAGAAGAAGCTGCATCACTGTTTGCGAGGCTGTATGAAGACATTGCCTGGCGCCACGATTCGATCATCCTGTGGGGCAAGCCCTATCTGCAACCGCGCCTGACAGCTTGGTATGGCGACGCCGGAAGCGCCTACAGCTATTCGGGATTGAAGCTGGAACCCTTGCCATGGAGCTCGCATCTGGCAGCCATCAAGGGACGGATCGAGGGCTTTTGCGGCAAGCGTTTCAACAGCGTGCTGGCGAACCTCTACCGGGATGAGCGCGACAGTGTCGGTTGGCATAGCGATGACGAGCCGGAACTGGGCGAGCAGCCATTCATCGCCTCATTGAGCCTGGGCGAGGCTCGCACATTCAGAATGAAGCACAAATTGCTCAAGGAAGAGAAGGCCACATTGGCGCTTGGCAGTGGCAGCTTGCTGCTGATGGGAGGCAGTACCCAGAAAAATTGGCTGCATGCGGTGGAGAAGGAGCGTCTGCCCTGCGGCCCGAGGATCAACCTTACCTTCCGGACGATTTGCGCCTAGGGCCTGTTGGCATTTAATTTGGGAGATGCGTTCAAGCCAGAATGCGGGCTGGCAAGGCGCGCGGCGAAGCGAAGGCTGGTGCCTTCGCAAGCCGTGCAACGCGGGCAGCGCGCATTCTGGCCTAGGCGGCCCCGCTGAACCCTTCGGGAAGGTGCCGTATGCGTCGCATGCCGTTGTTGCAGCTCCTTGCCGTAGCGCCACTACGACGCGTCGC
>Ga0134128_10002178_pt1 | contig 24446 bp, 24 predicted proteins | sample KB31754_FD_96462 | JGI IMG/M metagenome (GOLD analysis project Ga0134128, IMG submission 96462) | Terrestrial soil microbial communities with excess Nitrogen fertilizer from Kellogg Biological Station, Michigan, USA - KB3-175-4 | ecosystem: Environmental > Terrestrial > Soil > Unclassified ...
ACTGTAAACAATATTATCTAAAACAATTGCGATTGGCCTGTTCACATTATCAGCAGTCATCTTTGCCCAGATACGACTTCCAGTGGGAGTCATTGTCATTTTAATTGCGGGTCTTCCATGTTCATCATAATCTGCTCTTGAATCTTCAACTCCCTCTCCTTCCAGCTTTGCTTTGTCAGTTCCGGGAATTGTTTTTATCGCATATAATTCAAAATATCTTTGGCCGGATTTTTCATTTTTTTGTTCAAGGCCATACAGGAACTCTATATTTGGAGGAAAGTTATTTCTTACCAAATCCATTGAAAGATATTTGTTGGCTAAAGAAGTATCTTTTGCCTCGACAGTTGCAATAGCGGCATAATATTGAGGTTTCCCATCACTCCCCTGCTGAGGCCCGATAAAATGAATTACGCTGGCAAGAGGATGCTCATTTGCCAATAGTTTTGCGGAATCGGCTGTAGCCTGTACTGAATTTTTTGCTGTATCTGCAGATAAACCACTGAGATAATTCGCTAAAGCTTTATCGGCATCATCAATATTTTTTCCTATCTCTCCGATATTATACACTTCCCAGAATTGCAAATGCGCAGATGCCTGTAATAAATTTCTTACCCTTTCAGCATCCTGAACACCAGCAAGTTCAACGTTGATAATGCCTTTATTGGCATCAAGGTTTATTGAAGGAGAAGCCACACCGAATTGGTCAATACGTTTTAGCAGTACTTTGTAAGTTTGGTTGATAGCAGTTTTGGCAGTTGCCTGCAATTGATTTAAAACAGATGCATCATCATCAGAAATCTTGATCGTCTTTCCTGCACCCGCAAAAAGGGAAGACAATTTAACGCCAGGATTTTGTTGTTTAAACGCCTGCCCAAACAAAGTAATGTAATCAACATCGCTGGTTATTTTTTCAGTATTTGCAGTAGCAAGTGCTTTTAGCAAAGCCGGATCTTTAGGATTATTGCTCAGAGACTTTAATAAACCATCCAGGCTTACATTTAAAGTGACTGCCATTCCACCCTGAAGATCAAGCCCAAGACTTAATTCGTTCTCTTTAGATTTTTGGTATGTAGTTCCCAAAACAGGATAAATCTTGTCATCGCGGGTACTATCCAGATAATGATGAAATGTTTCCTGAACCAATTGATCTTTTTCATCGCCGGAGATACCGGGATGACTTTGGCTGACAAATTTTACGGCTTTTGCCTTCATTTTACTTTCGTGGCTATTAACCACCCATGTAAATGAAAGTTGGTAAACAGAGATGAGAATAAGCATTATGGCAAAAAACCACACCAAACCTTTCAGTTTCATAACTTAAATTGATTTTTGAAGGTCGCAAAGATAGGGGTTTGATATCAAAATTTTTAGGGAGATTATACCCAATTTAACAGAGTTTGTAAAATGTGTATGGATACTTGATTTTAAAGGGTTTTTAAATGGAGTTTATTTTACCTAAGCCTTTGTTTTCAACAAAAAAGAAGTCTTTTAAGAAGCAGAGAAAGAAAAACCGTTCCCTGATTTGCTTTTTTAATAAATTGCATCAAAATAATTATTTTATGCAAATCAAATTCCCACTCAGTTTGCTCTCTGCAACACTGATTTGTTTTACTGCGTTTTCTCAAGCGTCTTATAAAGTCGCAAAAACATTTCCAATAAAAAGTTCGGGTGGATGGGATTATATCGCTGTGAATAATGGCAAAGTTTACGTTTCTCACGGAACACAGGTAAATATTCTTAATGAAAAAACAGGTGATTCAATTGGCGTTATAGAGGGAACTACGGGGGTTCATGGAATTGCATTTGATAATGATTTGCATCGCGGATATACCAGCAATGGAAGGCTGAATAATGTTTTTGTTTTTGATCTGTCAAGCAATAAAGTTTTAAATCAAATAGCTACCGGAGAAAATCCTGATGCGATCAGCTTTGAACCTTTTTCTAAAAAAATAATAACCTGTAATGGACGAAGCAAATCTCTTTCTGTAATTGATCCACAAAAAAATACAGTGATTGCAACGATAGATCTGGATGGAAAACCTGAAGAGGCAGTGAGTGATGGAAAAGGAAAGTTATTTGTGAACCTGGAAGATAAAAGCCAGATAGCGGAAGTGGACATGAAAAATTATAAAGTATTGAACCGCTGGCCCATTGCACCGGGAGAATCGGCTACAGGACTGGCCTTAGACAAAAAGACAAACAGACTTTTTGCAGGATGTGATAATAAAATGCTGATCGTTGCCGATGCTACCAATGGAAAAGTTATCACTTCTGTTCCAATTGGTGACGGTTGTGATGGCGTTGTATTTGATCCGAAAAATGATCTTGTTTTTGCATCTTGTGGTGAAGGAATCATGACGGTTATCAAAGAAAAAGATGCGAATCATTTTGCTGTAGCACAAACTGTTTCCACTCAACCAAGTGCAAGAACTATAGCACTTGATTTGGAAAACAACACTTTGTTTTTGCCTGCTGCAACCTTAGCGCCAGCGGATCCCAACGCCACAACACGTCGTCGTAGTTTTGTTCCGGATAGCTTCAAGGTTTTGGTAGTGAAAGAATAAATTAATCAAGTAACTCTTTGAGCTTTTGAGTCAGTTTTTCTCCAAAAATATTTTTGGCGATAATGACTCCGTTTTTATCAATTAAAACATTGGAAGGAATTGCTTTTATTCCATATTCTGCTGATGTAGAATTTTGCCAGCCCTGCAAATCTGAAACCTGGTTCCAGTCAAGGTGATCATCGGTGATAGCTTTTAACCAGCGATCTTTTTTGGTATCATAAGAAACACCAAAAATTGTAAATCCTTTATCTTTAAATTGATGGTAAGCGGCAACAACATTAGGGTTTTCACGTCTGCAAGGGCCACACCAGCTTGCCCAAAAATCTATTAAAACATATTTCCCCTTCAAAGAAGAAAGACTTAATTGTGAACTGTCAGGTGTGTTTTGTATGATTTCAGGCGCATTTTTTCCAATCGCCACTTTTGCATAAGTATCGATCATATTTTTGATCTCTTTTCCCTTCAGTGAATTTTTAATTTTTGAAGATAACTGATTGTACAATGGCTCTACCTCAATGGCTTCTGCATAATAGCCGTAATTTTCAAGGATAGCCATTGCTGCCCGCATTGATGTTGGATTTTCCTTTACAAAAGATGCAACCACTTTTCTTTTAGCTGCAAGAATCGCAAAATCAACCTGGTCAAGACTATCCATTACACGATGATTTTTTTCTTTGTAGGCTGCCTCATAAATTTTGCTATTGGTCGCTTCCCAATTGCTGATTGCTTTCATTCTTTGTTTCAAAAGCTGATCGTCAGAATTAACAGAAGAGCCTTTCACTACCAGCAATTTCAATGAATCTCCACGACCTGAAACCTGCATAGTTGTTGGTTCTACATAAAAAGTGAAATAATCATCTTGTCTTTCCGGCATGGTAAGCGAAGCAAAATAAGGTGAAGAAACAAAACCTGTAAATTGAAATCTACCATCCTTTATAAATGCTGAGTCTTTAAAAGTTTGATCTTCTTTATAGATTTTCAAAAAGATGGTACCACTTTTTATTTTTTCAAGATTTCCATTAATGACAAAAGAAGAATCCTGCGCTTTAATTTGATATGTGAAAAATAAAATGACGGAAAGAATTGAGATAATTTTTTTCATTGAATATCGTTTGGGGCGAAGATAAGGGATTTGAAAAAAATTGTTTTTCCCATAAAACAACGGGTGGCTATGATTTTAGTTTAAAAAATCTATCCATTTCGCTGCAATTTCTGTTTTTGAATAAAAAGCATCGGCAGGAACATGAATGTTTGATAAGCAAGACCAGGTACAAATAAAAACGGCATGGTATTTATAGAATTAATTTTATAAACATTAAATCAGCCGGTATGAAAACCAATTTTATTGCTATAGTCTTATGTTCTGTTTTATTTCTTGCCTGCAATCATCAGAAGAATAAATCAGCAAAAGATTCCGAAACCTACCGAACCGTACCGGTACCAAACGTAAACGGAAATATTCCTGACACAACAAATTCAATTGATTTGAGTACGAAAAAAGATTCATCCCGTGTTAATACAGATTCAACCGTTCATAAAAGAAAATAAGAATTAGCTTTATTTCTTTCTATTCCTCTTCCACAAAAAGCTCCTTCTCTGAAAACGAAGGGCGATCGATGTTTCCCCTTGTTTCATCATAGATTTTCATAAATGTTTTAATCGCATTTCTTCCATCTTTTCCCAGATTTATGGAAAATTGATTTACATACAGGTCAATATGTTTTTTCATTACATCTGGTTCCATTTCCTGGGAATGTCGTTTTACATAATCTGTAATTAAAGGATAATTTTCAAAGGCGTATTCCATGCTGTTTTTGATCAGCGCATCAACCTGCATTAAAATATTTTCATCAATATTTCTTTTTGCAACAATACCACCAAGCGGAATGGGTAAAGCAGTTTTTTCTTCCCAGAAATTTCCCAGATCTAAAATCTTATAAAGTCCTCTTTGCATATAAGTGAACCGGTTTTCATGAATAATCACCCCGAGAACTTTTCCTGACTCAAGGACTGACTTTTCAATTTCATCATATCTTCTAAAAACTTTGTTTTTTGCTTTTGGGAAAGCGAGAGAAAATAAAAGATGAGCTGTAGTGTTTTCTCCGGGGATTGCAATAATATAATTTTCAACCTCATTAAAATCAACCGGCTTCTTCGAAATTAAAAGCGGTCCAACGCCTTTGCCTAAAGCGCTTCCACTGTTCATCACTTTATAATATTGTGCAACCAAAGGCAATACTCCATAACTGATTTTTGTGAAATCCAAAACCTCTTTTTTAGCGAGTTCATTTAGAGTTTCTACATCTTCCAGCCGTACATCAAAATCAAAATCACCTGTATCAATTTTTTTATTGACAAGTGCATCAAAAATAAAAGTATCATTCGGGCAAGGTGAAAACCCTAAAGTGAAATTCATAATTATATTTTATAATTTTTCAATGATTTTAATTAATTCGTTATTCAGATTTCCAATCGCTTTTTTCAATTGCCATTTTGATTTATCCCTTTCTCCAACTTGATTTGAAAGACTTCTAACCTGTAAGAAATTTATTTTTTCGTACAGACATACATAGTGAAATGCAGCACCCTCCATACTTTCAACATGAGCAGAGAATTTTTTTTGCATTATTCTGTTGTGCAATTGGTTATCTCCAATTTTGTTTACCGTAATTGCTTTTGCAATTGGCAAATCTATTTTTTGAAAAACTGAACTGTTATTGACAAGCCATCCGTTTGTGAATGGAAAAGCATTTTGACCGGCGAAACCTTTTTCAAAGAGGGAATAAAAATTATTGTTTTCTTCAATTCCCAAATCGCCGAAAGTATCTTCTTTCACTAACACAACTTCTGATAATTTAAACCCGTCGTTAAAGGTACCACCAATGCCAGCCTGGATCACGAAATCATATTTTTTCTCCAATAATTTTTTGCCAAGATGGAAGACTGTTGCGGGAATTCCAACGCCGGTAACCAAAATATCGGCAAGAATATTTTCTTTTAATAAAGGTTCTATTTCAAATTCTGTCGCAGCAACGATTAACAAATTCATCGCGCAAATTTCGTAATAACAATCGTATTATGAATTCAGGGGTTTACATTTGCAAAAAAATTGGTGAAGAATGTTGTTTTTAACCCGCATAGAACATTTTAATGCCGCTCACAAATTATTTAACCCTTCCTGGAGCAAGGAAAAAAACGAATCTGTTTTTGGAAAATGTGCTAATGAAAACTGGCATGGACACAATTATGAATTGCATGTTACGATTAAAGGAGAAGTTTCTGCTGACACGGGTTTTGTAGTAAATGCGAAAGTTTTAAGTTCTCTGATCAAAGAATACGTCCTGGAAAAACTGGACCATAAAAATCTGAATTTAGATGTAGATTTTTTGAAGGGAAAAATGTGCTCTACAGAAAACCTCGCGATTGAAATATGGAAACAACTATTTCCTCATTTGCCGCAAGGTGTTCAACTGTATTGTGTAAAATTGTATGAAACGCAACGAATATTTGTGGAGTATTTCGGTGACTGAAAATGGATGTTTTAAATTTATACGATGAATAAAAAGGTATCTGTTTATAGAAAAGAACATTTCAATGCGGCGCATCGCCTGCATAATCCTGCATGGGATGAGCAAAAAAATAATGCAGTTTTTGGTAAATGCAACAATCCTAATTTTCATGGACATAATTATGAGCTTGATATAAAGATTACCGGTGAGCCTGGCGCTGACACTGGTTTTGTGATTGATCTTAAATTTTTAAGTGACCTGATTAAAGAAACAGTTCTTGAAAAACTCGATCATAAAAATCTGAATCTGGATGTTCCGGAATTTGCCGAATTAAACCCAACTGTTGAAAATATTGCAATCGTAATTTATAATATACTTCGAAGCAAAATTGATGAGAATCTGGATTTGCAAATTCGTTTATATGAAACTGAAAGAAATTTTGCTGAATATCCGGCATCTTAGCTCATTTTTTTAATTAAAACATTTCAATACATGGCTTATAGAAAAATTGAAGAATACGACAAAGACATAACTGAGAGCCTGATAAAAAACTATCGGGAAACAATCCGCTTAATTGGAGAAGATCCTGACAGGGAAGGATTATTAAAAACTCCGGAGCGTATTGCAAAAGCAATGCAATACTGCACCCAGGGATATTCGATGGATGCAAAAGAGATTTTAAATTCTGCCAAATTTCATGAAGATATCAGCGAGATGATCGTTGTAAAAAACATTGAGTTGTATAGTATGTGTGAACATCATATGGTACCTTTTTTTGGTAAAGCTCATATCGCTTACATTCCAAATGGATGGATAACAGGATTGAGTAAAATTGCACGTGTAGTGGATGTTTTTTCAAGAAGATTACAAGTGCAGGAAAGATTGACGACTCAGATATTGGATGCAATAAAAGAAACGTTGAATCCACTTGGAGTGGCTGTCGTTATTGAAGCAGAGCATTTATGCATGATGATGCGTGGTGTTCAAAAACAAAATTCTGTGACTACCACTTCTGCATTTTTTGGTGAGTTTGAAAAGCAAACAACGCGAAATGAATTTATCAGTTTGATAAGCGCCGATTTAATAAAAAGAAAATAAAGAAATATAAAATAGTTATGTCACACGCATTTATTTTTCCCGGACAGGGATCACAGTTTATTGGAATGGGAAAAAAATTATTTGATGAAGATGAACAGGCAAGATTGCTTTTTAATGAAGCAAATGAAGTACTTGGTTTTCCGATTTCTGATGTAATGTTTTATGGAACTGCTGATGAATTAAAACAAACGAATGTAACGCAGCCGGCTGTTTTTTTACATTCTGTCATTGCTTTTAAAGTATTAGTACAAACAAGGCCTGATATGGTTGCCGGGCATTCATTAGGCGAATTTTCTGCATTGGTTGCCAATGGTTGTTTAAGTTTTACTGATGCTTTAAAACTGGTTTCGGTAAGAGCAACAGCCATGCAAAAAGCTTGTGAAATAAATCCTTCAACAATGGCTGCGATTCTTGGACTTGATGATCAAAAAGTGGAAGAAATTTGTTCATCGATCACCAATGAAATTGTTGTTCCTGCCAATTATAATTGTCCGGGGCAAATTGTAATTTCCGGTTCCATCAGAGGAATTGAAGAAGCCTGTACTCTATTAAAAGCTGCCGGCGCAAAACGCGCTTTGATACTTCCTGTTGGCGGCGCATTTCACTCTCCGCTAATGCAGCCTGCAAAAGAAGAATTATCAGAAGCGATTGAAACAACAAAATTTGAAACTCCCTTTTGCCCTGTTTATCAAAATGTAGTTGCCAAAGCAGTTACAGGTCCAAATGAAATAAAATCAAATCTTATTGCCCAATTAACAGGACCTGTAAAATGGACACAAACGATCGAACAAATGATTGCAGATGGAGCAACGGAATTTACAGAATGTGGGCCGGGAAAAGTTTTACAGGGATTGGTTTCAAAAATAAGCAAAGAAGCTACCGTGGATGGTATTGGATAAGAAATTTTAATTCTTTCCGGAAATATTTTTAAATTTATGTTCCTTTCTCATAGTAATTAAATTCTTTGACTATGAAACATAAATTTTTACTCTCCTTTATTTTTATTGCTTTTTGCATAAATGGATTCTCACAGAATCTGGCATTTGCAATTACCGGACAATCAGCCGGAAATCTTAACTGGACTGATATCAGAAGTATTGACATGGCATCGGGAGACGTGAAGTCGGTGCTTTTTGAAAACGGCAAAACAAAATATGTATTTGAAGATGCGGAAACAAAGAGAGAGATATATGAAATTTCTTTGCCATCTTCCATTAAAAATATTCCGCGGGTTTCGGGACAGGAAATAAATTTAAACAATCCTTCTCCAACTTTTTTAATGAGCGCTGCCATTGCCTACGACAAAAAGCACGGCAAACTTTTTTTTGCCTCCATGCATACAGGAAGACTTGTCTGGCTTGATATGCGCGCTGATCAGGGAGTCCCATTATTTTATACTATCGAAACACCATTGATCAAAAATGGAAATGTAAATGATGAAGGATTGAACATTACGCGAATGACAATTGGCGCTAACGGTAATGGTTATGCGTTAACAAACGATGCCAATCATTTGATCACATTTACAACCGGACAAAAAATTACGATAAATGATTTAGGAAATCTCGTCGATGCAGAATCCAACAAAGGAATTTCAATTCACAATCCTTGCAGCAGCTGGGGTGGTGATGTGGTTGCTGATGCATTTGGAAAGTTGTATCTCTTTACGGCCAATCATTTGGTTTTTGAAATTGATGTTGATTCAAGGATTGCGACTTATAAAGGGTTTGTTCAAAATCTGCCGGCTGCTTTTTCTATAAATGGGGCAGCTGTGGATAAAGATGAAAATATAATCGTTAGTAGTGCCAATACTTTTGACGGGTTTTATAAACTGGCTATGAAAGATTTGAACGCGGTAAAATTGCCTACACAAGGAAAGATATTTAATGCTTCTGATCTAGCAAGCAGTTATCTGTTAAATGAAAATGAAGCAAAGATGCAAAGCGGCCAGTTGCCGGAAATTGATGTGATCGGAAACAAGTTTATTTCTATTTATCCAAATCCGGTAAGCGATGGGCAAATAAAAATTTCATTCGATCATTACGTTGCCGGTGAATATAAAATATCCCTTTCTGATTTGCAGGGACGACTGATCGAAAACAAAACCGTTTATATTAAATATCCCGGCCAATTAGAAAATCTTAAACTGAAAACAAAACCAGTAAGAGGACTTTATTTAATCAAAGTAACAGATGCTGTCAATCAAAAAATATTTTCTGATAAAATAGTAATAGAATAAAAAGTTTGCAGAAGAAAGAAATCATCCCTTATTCCCGTTTCATCAGTAATTTCTTCAGTTCCTTTATTCCTTCTGTTGCAGGTTTTTCTATTACATGAAAATTATAATTCAAAGGAATATAAGGCGGCTTTTTATCAATGATATATTTTGGAATCCCGGGTGGAAGAAAGTCGATCAAGCCTGCAGCAGGATATACTTGCAAAGATGTTCCAACAAGAATAAAAATATCAGCAGTAGAGAGAATTCCTCCGGCTTTTTCGATCATAGGAACCGGTTCGCCAAACCAAACAACGTGAGGCCGGAGTTGAAAACCATCAGGTGCTTTTTGTCCAAATTGTATATCATCTTTTATTCCATAAAAAGTGTTTTCATCATTCACACTTCTCATTTTAAATATTTCGCCATGAAGATGAATTACATTTTTTGAACCTGCTCTTTCGTGAAGGTCATCAATATTTTGAGTGATTACAGTAACATTAAAATCACTTTCCAAACCTGCAATTCCTTTGTGAGCCTCGTTTGGCAATGCTCCCGCAACTTCCTTTCTTCTTTTATTATAAAAATCCAAAACCAATTCCGGATTTTTTTCCCATCCTTCCGGAGATGCTACTTCATAAATATTATACCCCATCCATAAACCATCACTGTCACGAAAAGTTTTTAATCCGCTTTCCGCGCTAACTCCGGCACCACTTAGTACAATTAGATTTTTTTTCATACCAATAAACTAATAAACCAATAAACCAATAAACATCAACCCTATCCCCCACTCATCTTCATAAGTAACTTCCATTCCTCTGGCGTCACTTTTTGAACAGACAATCTTGAATTTTTTACGAGCTCCATATTTTCAAATTCAGGTTTGGATTTTATTTCAGCAAGCGTTACAGGTTTTTTCAAAGTCCGGACTGGCTTTAAATCCACAACTACCCAATTTTTATCTTCTGTTGTCGGATCCTGGTACGCTTCTTTTACAACCATTGCTATTCCTATAATTTCCATTCCTTCATTGCTGTGATAAAATAAAACTTCATCTCCTTTTTTCATGTCTCTTAAATTATTTCTTGCAGCATAATTTCGCACACCATCCCAGGAAGTCTTTTTATCCTTCAAAAATTGTTGCCAGCCATACTTGAAAGGTTCTGATTTTACGAGCCAGTAATTCATATTTTTTTGTTTATAGACGTTTAAAAAATTTTAAAAGTAATTATTTTAAAACCATCCTGGTTAATTTTACGTAATTATAGAAAATATGTACAGTATTCCATTAACTTTGGAAGATTATTGGAAACAAAATTATTTCAACAAAAAAAATAACTCATGCTAAGCATCTTCTTAAAACCTGTTTTATTGCTTTCAATGCCAGGCGGATCTGAATGGATCTTAATTCTGCTGGTTGTTTTATTATTTTTCGGTGGTAAAAAAATTCCTGATCTGATGCGTGGCATTGGCAAAGGAGTCAGAGAATTTAATGATGCTAAGGAGCATGTTAAAAGCGAACTGGAATCCGGAATGAATGAAAAAAAACCGCAATAAATTATTCCTGATTTATTAAAAGTTTGTAAATACCTGGTATCTTTTACCAGGTATTTTTGTTTTCAAAAATTAAAAAATTATATTTCCTTTATCATTAGAAAAGAAAATTTACAGAATGCTGACAACTGTTTTTTTACCTTTGTCCTGTAAATCTTAAATCAAACTTCATGTTAAGCATTATCCTTAAACCGGTTCTTCTTCTTTCAATGCCGGGAGAATCCGAATGGTTATTAATCCTTTTAGTGATCTTATTATTTTTTGGAGGCAAAAAAATTCCTGACCTGATGCGCGGAATTGGTAAAGGTGTCAGAGAATTTAATGACGCAAAACAGCACGTAAAAGATGAGATCGAAGCTGGAATGAAAGAAAAAGATGTTGTAGCAACTACTCCGGCTGCAACTCCAACACCCGCTCCTGATTCTACTGTTGTTACTACTGCCACAACACAACCCAATCAATAGTTTTTAGTTCTATAAAATAATAATGCCCTGATCGTTTTCCTTTCAGGGCATTTGCTATTAGAAAAGCTCTTGAGTCTAATTTACAAACTGGTGATCCAATCCTCTGAAATCAACCGGAACCAACTTACTTACACCAGGTTCCTGCATTGTAACGCCATAAATGACATCAACAGAAGCCATCGTCATTTTGTTGTGAGTAACAATAATGAACTGTGATTCTTTGCTGAACTTACGGATCATTTGTGTGAATTTTCCAACGTTGGCATCGTCAAGTGGCGCATCTACTTCGTCGAGAATACAGAATGGCGCTGGTTTGATCAGATAGATGGCAAATAGCAACGCTGTCGCGGTCAGTGTTTTTTCTCCACCACTTAATTGTGTAATGCTCGTTGGTCTTTTTCCTTTGGGTTTGGCAACAATATCGATTCCTGTCTCTGCAAGATTTTCAGGGTCACAAAGCACCATATCCGCCGTGTCGTCATCAGTAAACAAGGCTTTAAACACGTTTTGAAAATTATCACGAACCCGGTTAAAGGTGTCCAGGAATTTCTGATTTGCAGTTGTTTCCACTTCCTGGATAGTTTGCATCAAAGAATCTTTCGCATTTACCAAATCATTTTTTTGTTCTTTGATAAAATCAAAACGTTTTTTCATTTCTGTAAAAGCTTCAATTGCTGTAGGATTTATCTCGCCCATATTTTCAAGGCGTTTTTTCATCCGGTCGCATTTTTCCTGAAGTTCTTCCAAAGGGGTTTCTGAAGTTCTTTCTTCATCAAGAATGGCATCAAGATCTACTTTAAATTCAACACTCAATCTTTCTTTCATTCCTGCCAGGTGAAGCTTCAATTCATTGAGCTTGTCTTTTATTTCGTTTAATAAAAAATCAGTTTGCTCTTTTGATTTTTGTTTGTGACGCAGCTCTGTTTCTTTATCATTTAATTCGTTCCTAAGATTATAATATGCCTGGTCAGCTTCATTCAGTTTCTTTTCTTCAATGTCTTTGTTTTTCAGTAAAGAAATTACATCTTCTTCAAGCTCTTTTAGTTCTGCAGAAGTGGAGGAAATATTTCCGGAAGATTCTTTTAACTGAACGTTGCTGCTTTCAATTTGCACATTTAGATCGGCAAATTGGCGGGTTTTAAACTGAAGTTCCTGGTTCAAAGCATTTACTTTACTTTGTTGCCTTGTAAGCTGAAGGTTATGATCGTTATATAACCTGTTTACCTCGTTATATTCCAGTTCGCTTTTTACAAATTCATCACCGGCAAATTTCATTTTCGCATCGTGCTCAGCAACTTCCTCCATAAGTTTTGAAAGCAATTCACGTGTTTCACTGATGCCTTCGCGATTGTCTTCAAGTTGTTCATTCATTTCATTCAAACGCTGATTAGCAACAGCATGTTGATGAAGTGTATTTTCCAGTTTATTTTGTATGGAATAAGTTGAATTGATCAGCTCATTGATGATCTGTTGTGTTTGCTGGATGGCATTTTCCTTTAACTGTTGATTGAATGCAATTACTTCATTAGATTTCTGACTGATCACATGTTTCAGATCATTCACTTTTGTTTTCTGAACAGAAATTTGCTCTGCTAATTTTTCTAAATTTTTTGCCCTTCCGATTTTTTTTCCTTCAAATAATCCAACACTTCCACCGGTAAGAGAATATTTTCCTTTTACATATTTTCCGCTTTTTTCCAGTATCACATGGCCATTACTGTTTTCAAAAGCTTCTTCATTCTCTGCGATAAAAACGTTTTGTAAAAGATGGCAGGCAAGATGACAATATTTATCATCAATCTCAATCACATCCAAAGCAGGAATTGCATTGGCAACTTGTTTTTGAATTCCGTTTTCAAGGGTATTTAGTTGGTCCAGAAGGAAAAAATTGGCTTTTCCTTTTTTGTTGGAATCAAGCAATTGAACTGCCGTCATTCCATCTTCAAAATTATCAACTACATAATAGTTTAAGTAAGGTTCCAATACATTTTCAACCGCAGCACGATATTCTTCCTTCACATAAATAATGTCAGAAAGAATGGGCGCTGTATGTTTCCAGGATTGATTTTTATACAAGAATTTTACGCTTTCAGGATAGCCTTCCATTTTGTCGATAAGGCTCTTCAGCAAGTCGTGTTCGTTTTGTTTTGAATCGAGGATTCTATTTTCTTCCGCTAGTTCAGTACGCAGTTTCTCAAGCTCAGCCTGGGTTTGAAGGATCTGTTCTTTTGTAAATTCATTATGTTTTTTCAATTGCTCCAATGATTCTTTCTTTTCATTCAGTTCTTCTTCCTTTTGTTTTTTCTCATTTTCCAGCTTTGCTAAAGATTCACTTCTTTGTTTTTGCTCTTCTTCAATTTGTGCAATGGATCTTTGTAAATTAAAAATGGAAGTATCAGCAACCGCTACTTTTTTTTCAGCCTCAAAATGATTGCGCTGCAATTGCATTTGAACCTGGCGCAATGAATCAACAGCGCTTCTTTTTTGATCAAATACGGTCCGCTTTTCCTCAGCATTTTTCTTCAGCAATTCCAACTGTTCTTTTTGCTCGCCAAGTTTTATTTCTTCATCGCCGATTTGTTGTTTGGTAAATTGAATGCTTTCATCAATTCCTTTCAGCTGACCTTCAGACTTCTGCAAAAAATCTTTTAAACTGCTTTCTCTTTCTGTCAAATGCTGCAAGCGTTGTGCGCTTAAATTTTTCTGATTTTCTCTTTCACGAACGGTATTATTTAATTCATTAAAAGCATGTTGTAATAGCTGAAGAGCTTTCTCTTTTTCAATAAAACCGGCTTTCTCTTTTTCTATTGTTGCCTCTTCTGTTGCAATCACAGCCTCCAGCTCAATTCTCTTATCAGTTTCTGTCTTTTGTTGTTCGTTTAATTCTTTATAAGTAACATTAAATCCTTCCAAAGCAGCCTTGGCAAGTTCAATACTTAACTCACGGTAATCTTTCTTTACTTCAAAATATTTTTCCGCTTTTTTTGCCTGGCTTTCTAAAGTTTTTAATTGATTATTAATTTCAAAAAGAAGATCTTCAATTCGCGCCAGGTCTTGTTCTGTGGCATCTAATTTTAATTTTGCTTCGCGCTTTCTTGTTTTATAAATAGAAATTCCTGCAGCCTGTTCCAGCATTCTGCGACGACTGTTTTCTTTGTCTTTAATAATATCATCCACCATTCCCAACTCAATGATGGCATAACTGTCCGTACTGACGCCCGTATCCATAAAAAGGTTATGAATATCTTTCAATCGGCAGCTAACATCGTTGAGACGATATTCACTGTCGCCATTCTTATAATATTTTCGTGTAACTGTAACTGTTTGAAATTCTGTCGGAAGAAGATTTCTGGTGTTTTCAAAAGTAAGGCTAACTTCTGCAAGTCCGCTTGCACTGCGGTTTTTAGAACCATTAAACACAAGACTTTCCAGGTTTTCACTTCTCAACTGGCTGATTTTTTGCTCACCAATCACCCAACGAATACTGTCAACAATATTACTTTTGCCACAACCATTTGGACCAATAACACCTGTAACTCCCTGGTCAAAATTCACAATAGTTTTATCCGCAAAACTTTTAAAACCTTTTATTTCTAAACTCTTTAATCTCACTTTTTCTGATTTATTTTTATAGGATCACACTGTACTTTTAGCGCGGGCAGGCAAATATATTGGTTATGACAGAAAGAAATATTACCGTAGCTTCATTGTCTTCTATATTTATACACAGATTTTTCACAGATTTTTAATTGCAACGTTTTCTTATTTTTTTAGTTGATTTTTATTATAAATATGATTATATACATTTGCAACTATGTGAATTTCTAACACGCACCATTAAACCCACAACATCAAATGAAAAAATTTTTAGTTCCAATTGATTTTTCGGACACATCCATTAATGCAGCAAAATACGCAGTTGCTTTAACCAGGGATATTCCAGATGCAGAGATCACTCTTTTCCATGTGTATAGCCGTCTTAGTTTTTCTACCTTAACATCAAAAGACGAAGGATCACGCCAGAAGATTTCTGAATCAGAACTGAACGAAGTAAAAGCAAAAATCAGTGAAGGAAACGATAATATTTCGTGTGTTGCAGAGGAAGGTTCTTTTGTAGAAAACATCAGCGATTTTGCAATGGGAAATTTTATAGATATGGTAATTATGGGTATTACAGGCAGCTCAAGAATTACACAGGTTTTTATGGGAACCAATACTTTGAATGTGATCAGAAATATTAATTGTCCCGTGATGATTGTTCCGGCTGAAGCGAAATTTACAGGCTTGAAAAAAGCTGTTTTCACATCAGATTTCCAGGATGTTTCCAGGACAACTCCATTTGCTTCTTTAAAAAAGATTCTGGATACATTCAAACCGGAATTAGAAATTTTAAATGTTGACAGCGAGCATTATGTCGAATTAACTCCTGAATTTAAAATTGAAAGAGAAGCAATGGAAGATAAGCTGGGCGCTTATTCTCCTGAATTTTCCTTTTTAAGATCTTATGATTTTTTAGAAGGCATCAGCAGTTTTGTTGAAACAAGGAATATTGATGCGATCATTACAGTGCCGCGCAGACATAGTTTTTTAAGCCAGCTTTTTAAAACAAGCCATACTAAAAAATTAGCGTATCACAGCAATGTTCCAATCATCGCTGTGCCGGCCTAAAAGAGAAAAGAAATCAGAAAATTTTATTTTTTAAGGTTTTCTAAAAGTAGACGTCTTTTTTGAATAGCCTCTTTGGAACCAACTATGATTCCATATTTAGGATTGACATTTGTATCAATAATAAATCCTATTGGTGAATGTATATTAGTTGCCTTATCGCTACCTCCAACTTTTTGGTAGGTTACATGATATTCTATTTCCTTTAACTTCCCATCATCGTCGAATTGCAGATAATTGTAATTCAGTACTATATTCTCTTTTGAAAGCTCAGTTTTTATCTGCGACAAATTCTGGATATCAAGTTTATCTGAAAAATAAACTTCCACAAACTGGTCTTCATTCGAAATGGCCCTGAAAGAGAGATTGCTAAAAAGCAAAACAATAATTGCTGCTGTTTTGGTAAATTTTAAATATTTCATCTGTAAATTTTGATTTGAGTCCAATTTAATTTTTTATTTGAAAACAAGCAAAAAGAGGGTTTTTAATTTTTTCGCAGAGATTCTAAAGGTGGGTTAAAAAAACAGGAATTCCATAATTGAAATTCCTGTATCAGAGGTCCCGAGCGGATTCGAACCGCTGTGGAAGCTTTTGCAGAGCTCTGCCTAGCCACTCGGCCACAGGACCTTTTTTTTGAAGGGGCACAAAAATAGGGATTTTTTTATTACAATTATTAATTCACAAATCCAGAATTCTGATTCATTTGTATTGAAGTATTTTTGCAAAAATGATTGACAGGAATTTAATTATTATTCAGTAAAATTCTAAAGTAATTATGCAGCGTATTGCCGAATCAGAATTGATTCTTAATTCACGTGGCGGTATTTATCATCTCGACTTAAAACCAGACGAACTCGCAGAAAATATCATCACAGTTGGCGATCCGGGCCGGGTAAAAGAAGTAAGCAAATATTTTGATAAAATCGAAGTACAAAGACAACATCGCGAATTTGTAACACATACAGGATACATTGATAATAAAAGAATTTCTGTCCTAAGTACCGGAATCGGGCCCGATAATATCGATATAGTTTTGAATGAACTGGATGCGCTCGTAAATATTAATTTTGAAACAAGAACTATCAATGCGGAATTAAAACATTTGAATATTATTCGTATTGGTACGTCAGGTTCTTTGCAGGCTGATATTCCTGTCGATAGTTTTGTTGCCAGTACTCATGGCCTTGGCATCGATAACCTGATGAATTTTTACTTGCATGATAATAATGAAGAAGAAAAACAATTGCTTCAATCTTTTGTTACTCAAACGCAGTTGCACAACGGCTTTGGCAATCCATACATTTCTGCTGCTTCCATACATTTATTAAAATATTTTGTGGATGGTTATTATCATGGGATCACCGTTACCTGTCCGGGTTTTTATGGACCACAGGGAAGAATTTTACGTCTCGGAATTTCTAATCCTCAATTAATTGATCGTCTGACTTCCTTTCAGTTTGGCGAAAACCGTATCTCAAATTTTGAAATGGAAACGTCGGCTATTTATGGACTGGGAAAGGCTTTGCATCATCATTGCCTTTCATTGAGCGCGATAATTGCCAACCGTATTCATAAAAATTTCAGTAAAGATCCTTTAGCTCTTGTTGAGAAATTAATTGTAAGATCTTTAGAAATTATAAAAGAAAAATTGTAAAAAATGAAAATCAAATTTGATAAATATCAGGGAGCCGGAAATGACTTTGTGTTACTGGATAACCGTGATAATACGTATAATAAAATTTCCACCGGGCAAATAAAAAAAATGTGTGACCGCCATTTTGGAATTGGTGCAGATGGATTAATGATGTTAAATAAAAAAGATGGTTTCGATTTTGAAATGATCTATTACAATGCTGATGGAAAAGAAGGTTCTATGTGTGGCAATGGTGGAAGATGCATTGTTCAGTTTGCAGCAGAACTGGGAATCAAAAAAAATGAATATTCATTCCTTGCAACTGATGGAGCTCATATTGCAGAAATAGATTTGGAAAAGGAGATCAGCTTAAAAATGAATGATGTAAACAAGGTTCAGTTTTCATTTGATCATTATATCTTAAATACAGGCTCGCCTCATTATGTAAAATTTGTAAGCAATCTTGAAAATTATGATGTGGTGGGCGAAGGACGAAAGATCCGGTATAGCAAAGAGTTTGCAGAAAAAGGCATCAATGTGAATTTTGTGCAGACGCTTCATGACGATGCCATTTTTGTAAGAACTTACGAACGCGGTGTGGAAAATGAAACAATGAGCTGTGGTACAGGAGTTACTGCTTCTGCGTTAATGGCGGCGCATAATGATAATGGATTTAACCATGTAAATGTGAAAACAAAAGGAGGAGTTTTAAGCGTTGAGTTTGAAAAAATAAGTGAATCTGAATTTAAAAATATTTGGTTATCCGGGCCCGCAACTTTTGAATTCTCGGGTGAAATAGAGCTAAAAGATTAATCATGTTCACCATACGTGTTTACGGAATTTTAATTAATGATGAGAATCAGATTTTAGTAAGTGATGAATATATCAGAGGCAAATTTTATACAAAATTTCCCGGGGGAGGATTAGAGCATGGTGAAGGAACGCGTGATTGTTTGAAAAGAGAATTCAAGGAGGAAATGAATTTGAAAGTTGAAGTTTTGGAACATCTTTATACAACAGATTATTTCCAGGAAAGCGCGTTCGATCCTCAAGATCAGATCATTTCAATCTATTATTTTGTAAAAGCACTTGAGTCAATCAGTTTTCATCTTACCAATACAAAAAATGATTTTACCCAAGATCAGTTAAATATTTATAATCAAACTTCTCAAATAGAAACCTTTCGGTTTATCGATATGAAAAATTTTTCTGCGGAAGAGATGAGCCTGCCGATTGACAAAACGGTAGCTACGCTTTTAAAACAGAGAGAAGAATTGACACAATGAGGAATCAACCTTAAACTTTCAACAATCATCCCGCTGTCGGAATATTCTGAAACTCACTGGTATCACCCATTGCAGCACGTTTCATTTGTTCGGCAGTTTCATGTCCCACATATTTTTCTATTCTTTTTTCAATAAAATAAATGACAGGTGTAAGGATAATCGCGAGAGTAAATTTGTATAAATAATTCATAATTCCAACTGCTAAAATCAGTTGCCAGGAAAATAATCCGCTGAATGCGATGAACAAAACAATATAACTATCAACAAGCTGTGATATAAGCGTAGAACCGGTTGCACGCAACCAAAGATGCTTATGGCCGGTCACTTTTTTTATTTTTTGAAACACAAAAACATCCACTCCCTGGCTTACCAAAAATGCAACAAGGCTTCCAATAATGATGCGCATATTTTGTCCAAAAATAGCGCTGAAGGAAGATTGAATATTTTCTACACCTTGCTCCTGGCTGCTGTTTAACCACGCTTTTGCAGGCGGTAATGCGATCGCAATAAAGTACATTAGAAATGCATAACTGATTAAAATTACAGCAGTAACAGAAATTCTACGTACTGCTTTTGGGCCATAATATTCATTGATAATATCAGTGATCACAAACTCAAATGGCCAAAGTATTACACCGCAGGTAAGAGTAAATGCGAGTCCCCCCTGCCCAAAAAGCGTAAAGTTTGCGGGCCGCAAGCCAAACAAGCCTTCCAGAGAAAATAATTTCATTCCAATTGCTTCAGCGACTAATGCGTTTGCAACAAAGAAAGCGGTAAAACCTACAAAAATTTTGGTTGGTTTATCATTTAAAATTTTATGTATCATTCAGGAATATTTATGAAAAGAAAAAATAAAACTGGAGTAATAAAAAAATAAAATTAATGGCCGCCAGCCACTTTGGTAAAATAAAAGATTTCCTCATAATTATAGTTATAATGTAAACGACGCACATAATTAGGTTGATGATGATTGCTGAAAATCCCAATATAATGATCAGGTCTTTAAAAAATGGAAATGCTATAACTGTGTCTTTTGTAGCTTCAACATGTCTTTTGGCTTCCATTCTATTAAAAAAAATAAACACTATAAAGCAGATATTGCAAATGAAAGTAAACTTTGAAAAAAATGAAATTATTTTCATCAACAAAAAGGTTTTGAAAAAACTATCAGCAAAATAATATTAATTTGTCCGAATTATTTTTTTTAGATGGCAAATGTACTTAGCATTGTTACTTATAAAATTTTTCCTGCAAAATTAGGGGGGCAAAAAGGAATTGCCCTTTTCAATCAATATTTTTCGAAAAAAGAAAATTTATTTTGCTTTACAATAAAAGATAATGACCCTTCCCATGCTTCTTATGAAGTCTTCAATTTATTAAGCAATTCTCCAACACGCTATTTCAATATTTTTTATTTTAATGTCATCAAAAAAATTATCCGTGAGAATAACATTACTCACATTATTTGTGAGCATCCTTATTATGGATGGATGACGCTTTTGCTGAAATATTTTTGTAAAGTAAAAGTGGTAATTCATTCACACAATATAGAATCAGAACGGTTTAAGACAGTTGGAAAATGGTGGTGGAAAGTGTTGTGGCATTATGAAAAATTCATTCATCAAAAAGCAGATTTTACTTTTTGTATTACCCAACAGGACCGTGATTATTTTTATAAAAACTATAAACTTCCTTATGAAAAATCTGCTGTGATCACTTATGGAATTTCATGGAATCATGTTCCTCCAGCGGTTGAAAAAACAGAAGCAAAAGAGTTTCTTTTAAAAAAATATTTTTTACCCGGGAACACTTATTTATTTCTTTTCAATGGAACGCTTGATTATGGCCCCAATCTTGACGCTGTAAAAAATATTGTTGAAAGAATAAATCCTTTATTTATTAAAAAGAATATCTCTTATAAAATAATTATTTGCGGTAAAGGCCTTCCTGCTGAAATGAATGAACTGAAAAATTATATTGACGAAAATATTATTTATGCAGGCTTTGTTGATGATATTTCGGTTTACTTCAAAGGCGCCGATGTATTCATAAATCCTGTTACACATGGTGGTGGAATTAAAACAAAATTAGTAGAAGCATTAGGATATAATTTAAATGCGGTTTCGACTTTCAACGGCGCTATTGGAGTTGATGAAGGTATTTGTAACGGGAAGCTGCTTTTAACTGGAAACAACGACTGGAAAGACTTTGCCGACAAAATGGAAATAGTAATTGAAATAAATCAATCTATTTCTTCTGCATTTTTCCACCATTTTTATTGGGAAAATATTGCATCAAAAGCTGCAGAAGTTATTGGGAATTTAGAATAAGAATTGATCAGTTGCTGATAGTTTGATTATCAGCATGATTCTTTTACCTTAAATAATCTGAAGACTGCCCGTATAAACGCTGTTAGCTGCATTCTTTTCATCAGCGCTTAAAAATCCAAGCCAGGTTTCTGCGACGCCCTTTTTTGAATTCAGTTCAAGGATAGCATAGCCATCACTTCTTATCGCCTCGCTGAATTGAAAAACCACTTCCCCCCTTTCAGGAAAATAAGCAACCAATATGGCTTTATCATTTCCTTTTGCTGTTCCCGTACCGGCATTGTCAATCCAGTTAAATACAATATTTTTATCCGCGTCAGTTATTGTTTCAGCGAACTCCGCTGAGGCGATCTGCCCTTTTGAAATCAGCACTTTGGGAAATGCTATAGCAGGCTCAGGATGACTGATAACAGCGAGGTTCATAATAGCGCTGGTAGCCCTGTTATATCCTGACCCGGCATGTCCTGCTTCGGGAAATGTTTTTTCAAAAAAGCCCGTACCGCTGAAAGCTTTTGTAAACTCGTTGCAAACTTTTATTTTCCCGCGCTGCATTTTGCGCGCAGGTGTTTCTATTTTATTTTTATGAGTATTACTGAGGCTACGGGTAATGTTTTGTCCAAAGCGGATGTAGCTTACCACCGGTCCGGTTCTGCCGGTTACCGGTCCTAATATGCCTTGTGAAAGTATTGCCATAAGTTGATTCCTTTTAATGTAAATAATGAATATTGTGCCCTGCCTGCTTATCATAAATAACGAAATACCGATGGATTTATTGCGAACATACTTCGGTTCATAAAACGACGAGGTATCGAAGCGGTATCGAAGGGATATCGAAGGGATATCGAAGGGATAAGCCTTTTATCAGCTTCCGGAAATACCTGAAGCGGGTAAGCTGCTGGCAGCAAATATGAAAGTCGCGATTTAGCCTGCTTTTTTCCAAGAGGACTGGCAAATTTCCCGATCTTTTATAACATAATATTCCAAGTATCGTACAAATCCGGCCAGTTATCGTGCGATTTGTGTCATCCGTCGTAAATTTTTTTTTATCTGTTTTAATAAGAACCACTTTTGTAAAGTATCAATTGTGATTACTGAATGTCAATGTGGATTACCAGAGATTAGAGAAAGATTTTTACTGTTACAGCGGAATTCACTTTATCAAAATTGAATTTTCGATGAAACGATCTCAGGTGATTTCCATAAGCGGAGAACTGCCGAATCAATTCATTGAAGGAATTAAACAATTAATTGGAAAATTTGCCTTTTCTTACCTAAATCCTAAATTTATTAATTATTGTAAGAGAAATAAAAAAATGATCTACAACCGATTCTTTTGACTTTTCTTCTAATTATATTTTACGTGACTCTACCTTAGATTCAGAAAAAATTTTAAAAGATACAATTGAGAAAGAGATTTTAATATTGGTTAGTCATTACTTAATAGTGCAGAAGTTTTAATGATAAATTCTTTTAAAGAAATCGGTGGCGGTGGATACAATATTATTCTCCAATCCTGTATCGTCATCTAAAAAGATTAAAAATTCATCTAAAGCACGAAACTTCGGAAACGCGGAGATATAACTCTTTATTCCATCATTTGCTCCACATGTGCCAGTCTACCGTCTTTTGTCATTCCTTCAATTACAACGCGAAATGCACTTGTAATATCATTATTATAAAAAGTGAGAACAACTTTATTTTGTCCCGGAGAAGTTGTTACTGAAGGATTCCAGTAAATGGTTGAACGTAAATCCTTCTTTTCCTCATCTTCATTGAAGGTATCATAGTTGGGAGAATAAAATTGCCTGATTTCTGTATATCCGCTCACCGAATTATTCGCCAAACCCTTACCCGGTTCTTGCTTCTGATCGCCTCCCTTGCGAGTGTAAATTGCTATTGCTCCACCGCTTCCTCCCCCACTGGCTCCCATGAATGGGGGTGGAAAAACTTTTATAAATGCTACATCAGAAACCGGAACAGAAGAGATCATATCAGGCGAGGATTCCATTTCATCAAGATATAATTGAGGAGTGCCGCCACGCCATGAAAGTGTTGGAGGATTGCTTGTGGCGTTGATTTGCAAGCCTGCCACTTTGCCCTGTAAATATTGAAAAATGTCCATTGAGGACATTGCTAAAGGATCGTTTACCAAATCAAATTCATGTGCATCACCGCCGGAAAATAATCCGGACGTATATTTTTTATCCATTTCGACAAGCGTTGATTTTGGCCTTGCTTTAATATTTACCGTAGCCAAAACTTTTGCCTTCAGAAATTTTAATTCACGCTCCATGGCATCATTCAATTGAATGTGATATCGATTTCCTGAAGTGTCTGCAACATGATTATAATAATATCCTGTAGCCTTCATATTATTCGAAAAAGGTGGTAATTTATTTGTCAGAAACTGAACGCTTACATCCCCGAGTCCTTTTGCTTTTGGAAGCTGATAATAAATCTTTGCAGTGTCAAAAAGTATCACTGACGGGTCATCAAAAGTTCCATCACCTTTTACGGGAGCAGTAAAAATCTGCATCCCCGATTTTTTTTGATTCACCATTAAAATTATTTCACCTGCGCTTCTTAATTGGGATGATGTAGCACCATAAATTTTACCTGATAAAGTAAGATAAGATGTATCTCTTTGATATTTGATCACTGGAAATTCTCCTTTCAAAATTTTTTCCCAATTGAACCTGCGCCAGCCATTGGTAAGCATTACAAGATCCAGTTGCTGCATAATAGAATCGCTGTTATTGATAAAATAATAAGAGGGGTCATTGATTCTTCCTTTCAGTTCACTTGACAGTAAAAGATGTGAAATAATATTATCGCTCGTATCATGATCAATTCCTGCATCGGTTACCGAAACAGATAAATTCGAATAAAGACTATCCGGAACAGAAATTTCAATTTCGTTTTTTGCACGTTTATTTAATCCCCAATGCTGAACAGTCATTTCAGGCTGAAACATATATTCCTGGTTATTAACGTATGTAATTCTCTCTGCTAATGGTTTCCATTGATCATCAAAAACTGTGATAGTAAGAATCCCGGTGGGTAAAGCTTCAGTAGGAATACTTCCTTCTGCAGTTCCATCTTTTAACTCTTTGACGATATTAAAAACA
>Ga0134128_10002179_pt1 | contig 24439 bp, 23 predicted proteins | sample KB31754_FD_96462 | JGI IMG/M metagenome (GOLD analysis project Ga0134128, IMG submission 96462) | Terrestrial soil microbial communities with excess Nitrogen fertilizer from Kellogg Biological Station, Michigan, USA - KB3-175-4 | ecosystem: Environmental > Terrestrial > Soil > Unclassified ...
GTTGTGATCTCAGTCATTGCCCCAGCATAGCGGCCGAGGGTCCCACTGCGAGTTCGCGAGCAGAGGGAGGCCGCTATGCGATAGCGGCCGAGGGGCCCACTGCGAGTTCGCGAGCAGAGGGAGGCCGCTATGCGATGGCGGCCGAGTGGGAGGCGGCCGTGCGATACCCGGCCCCGGAACGAAGACTGCCCACTTCCGGTGTTTGGATGCGGGCAGTCTTCGTTCCGGGCACGACGCCGGTCAGGCCAGGAAGGCGCGCGCCTCTCCCAGCTGCCCCTCCAGGGCGGCGAGCTGCTGGAGCACCGCCGAGGGGGCCGTCCCGCCTTGGGCACTGCGGCTGTTCAGCGATCCTTCCGTGCTCAGCACCGAACGGACCTCAGGGGTGAGGTGGGCGGAGATGCCCGCGTATTCCTCATCCGTGAGGTCCCACAGTTCCACGCCGCGGGCCTCGGCCACCTTCACGGCGGCACCCGAAAGCTCGTGGGCGTCACGGAACGGCACGCCCTGGCGGACCAGCCATTCGGCGATGTCCGTGGCCAGGGCAAAGCCCTGCGGGGCCAGCGCCTCCATGCGTTCGGTGTTGAACACCAGGGTGGCGATCATGCCGGAAACGGCTGGCAGCAGCAGTTCCAGCGTGTCCGCCGCGTCGAAGACCGGCTCCTTGTCCTCCTGCAGGTCCCGGTTGTACGCCAGGGGCAGGCCCTTGAGCGTGGCCAGCAGGCCGGTGAGGTCGCCGATGAGGCGCCCCGCCTTGCCTCGGGCCAGCTCGGCCACATCCGGGTTCTTCTTTTGCGGCATGATGGACGATCCCGTGGAGTAGGAATCGTGCAGCGTGACGAAGGAAAACTCCTTGGTGGCCCACAGGATGACTTCCTCGGAAATGCGGGACAGGTCTACGCCGATCATGGCCGAAACCCAGGAGAACTCGGCAAAGACGTCGCGCGAGGCCGTTCCGTCAATGGAGTTCCACGCAGCCGAGTCGAAGCCCAGGTCCACCGCGACGGCGTTCGGGTCCAGGCCCAGCGAGGACCCCGCCAGGGCGCCGGACCCATAGGGTGAGACCGCCGCGCGCTTGTCCCAGTCCACCAGGCGCTGCACATCGCGCAGCAGGGCCCAGGCGTGTGCCAGCAGGTGGTGGCTGAGCAGCACCGGCTGGGCATGCTGCAGGTGCGTGCGTCCCGGCATGGCTACGCCGTGGTGGGCCTTGGCCTGCTCCACCAGCGCGTCAATCACTGACAAGACGCCAGCTGCCACAATGCGCGCGTGGTCCCGCAGGTACATGCGGCCCAGCGTGGCAATCTGGTCGTTGCGCGAGCGGCCTGCGCGGAGCTTTCCGCCCAGGGCGGTACCGGCGCGCTCTATCAAGCCGCGCTCCAGCGAGCCATGCACGTCCTCGTCGCTTTCCGAGGGGCCGTAGGCGCCGGACTTTACGTCCGCCTCCAAGTCAGTGAGCGCCGCGAGCATGCCCGTCAGTTCGGCGGCATCGAGCAGTCCCGCCGAGTTCAGAACCCGGGCGTGGGCCTTGGACCCGGCGATGTCATACAGCGCCAGCCGCCAGTCGAAGTGGGTGGACTTGCTCAGTGCCGCCAGCGCGTCGGCAGGACCGCCCTGGAAGCGGCCGCCCCAGAGCGCACCTTCGTTGGTCGAGCCTGTCGAGGCCTTATCAACCACCGGCGCTACTTCCCTGCGGCGCGCTGGTCGCGGGTGGAGGCCACCTTGGAGGACATCCCCCACAGCTCGATGAAGCCGCGGGCCTGCGACTGGTCGAAGGTGTCGCCGGTGTCGTAGGTGGCCAGGTCGAAGTCGTACAGGGACGTGTCCGAGCGGCGGCCGTTCACGATGGCCGCACCGCCGTGCAGGGTCATGCGGATGTCGCCGGAGACGTACTGCTGGGTGTCCTCGATGAAGGCGTCCAGGGAGCGCTTGAGCGGGGAGAACCACTGGCCGTCGTAGACCAGCTCGGACCAGCGTTGGCCCACGGCAGCCTTGAAGCGTGCCTGCTCGCGCTCAATGGTGATGTCCTCAAGGTGCTTGTGCGCGGTGATCAGCGCCATGGCGCCGGGGGCTTCGTAGATTTCGCGGGACTTGATGCCCACCAGGCGGTCCTCGACGACGTCGATCCGGCCCACGCCCTGCGCGCCGGCGCGGCGGTTCAGTTCCTGGATGGCCTGCAGCGGGGATACCTTGTGGCCGTCGATCGCGACGGGGACGCCCTGGGCGAAGGTGATGATGACCTCATCCGGTGCCGGCGGGAATTCCGGGGTGGCCGTGTAGTCGTAGATGTCCTTGGTGGGGGCGTTCCAGATGTCCTCGAGGTAGCCCGTCTCGACGGCGCGGCCCCAGACGTTCTGGTCGATGGAGTATGGGTTCTTCTTGGTGGTCTCGATGGGCAGGCCCTTGGCCTCGGCGAAGGCAATCGCCTTGTCGCGGGTCAGCGCCAGGTCGCGGACCGGTGCGATGCACTTCAGGTCCGGGCCCAGGGTCTGGATGCCGACTTCGAAGCGGACCTGGTCGTTGCCCTTGCCGGTGCAGCCGTGGGCCACCGTGGTGGCGCCGAATTCGCGGGCTGCCTTGACCAGGTGCTTGACGATCACGGGGCGGGAAATCGCGGAGACCAGCGGGTAGTGGCCCTGGTAGAGGGCGTTGGCCTTCAGCGTGGGCATGGCGTAGTCGTTGGCGAACTCGTCGCGCGCGTCGGCCACGTAGGCTTCGACGGCGCCACAGGCCAGGGCGCGCTGGCGGATGTCCTCCAGGGACTCCCCGCCTTGTCCGACGTCGACGGCCACGGCGATGACTTCGGCTCCCGTGGCCTCGCCGATCCAGCCGATGGCAACAGAGGTGTCGAGGCCGCCTGAGTAGGCCAACACAATGCGTTCAGTCACGTTTTTTCTCCTTGTATGAATGAATTTGATGGATTCCGTTCGGCCTGGCGGCTCCAACGGCGTGTGTTCTCGTGGTTCCAGATTAGGTGGTTTGCCGGGCCGTCACCCTGCGGCGCCGGATTCCGCCGCAAACTGCAGGAAACGTTCCGCCACCTCGGCCCCGCCCAGGGGGTCCCGGGTGATGATCATGACGGTGTCGTCGCCGGCGATGGTGCCCAGGATGCTCGGCATGACCGAGTGGTCGATGGCCAGGGCCAGGAAGTTCGCCGCCCCGGGCGGGGTGCGCAGCACCGCGATGTTGGCGGAGGCCTCGGCGGTGACGAGCAGTTCCCCACACAGCCGGACCAGCCGGGTGTCCAGCAGTTCCTGGGACGACGGCGAATGGACCCCGCGTTCCCCTCCCTCCCGCGGCACGGCGTAAATCAGCCCGCCGTCCTTGCCACGCACCCGGTAGGCCCGCAGCTCCACGAGGTCGCGGGAGAGTGTCGCCTGCCCCACCACCAGGCCGTCGTCCGCCAGCAGGGTGGCCAATTCCGCCTGGGAGCGGACGGCCCGGCTGGTCAGCAGGGCCGTGACGCGGGCCTGGCGGGCGGTCTTGGTGGCGGGCATTGCTGCCCCGGGCGCGGGTGTCCTGGACATGGTCAGTCGCCGGCCGCCTCGGCGGCCGCCTGCGCCTCCAGCGCGTCCTCGGCGGCTGTCTGTTCCACGAGCCACACCATGAGCGCCTTCTGGGCATGCAGGCGGTTTTCCGCCTCGTCCCACACCACTGACTGGGGGCCGTCCATGACGGAGGCCGCGATCTCGTACCCGCGGTAGGCGGGGAGGCAGTGGAGGACAATCGCGCCGGCATCCGCCTTGGCGAGGGCGGCGTCGTCGAGCGCGTAGTCCTTGAACAGCTTCAGGCGGGCCTCCTTCTCCGCCTCCTGGCCCATGGACACCCACGTGTCGGTGACCAGGACGTCGGCGCCGAGCACCGCGGCCCCCGCATCGATTGTGACCAGCACGGAACCGCCGGTGAGCGCCGCCCGCTCCTCGGCCGCGGCAACCACGGAGGCGGCGGGCAGGTAGCCCTCGGGGCCCGTGACGCGCACGTGCATGCCGGCCGTGACGCCGGCCAGGAGGTAGGAGTTGGCCATGTTGTTGGCCGCGTCCCCCATGTACGTCATGGTGAGCCCGGCCAGCGTGCCCTTGTGCTCCTGGATGGTGAGCAGGTCCGCCAGCAGCTGGCACGGGTGGTAGTCGTCGGAGAGCGCGTTGATGACGGGCACCCTGGAATTGGCGGCCATCTCCTCCAGCCCGTCCTGCCCGTAGGTGCGCCACACGATGGCGGAAACCATGCGCTCGAGCACCTTCGCGGTGTCCGCCACGGACTCCTTGTGTCCGATCTGGGCCTCGCCGGGGTTGATGATCAGGGGCGTGCCGCCCAGCGCGGCCACGCCGGCGGCGAAGGAAACGCGGGTCCGGGTGGAGGTCTTGTCAAAGATCACGGCCACGGTCTGCGAGCCGGAACCGTCGCCGGCGAAGGTGCTCTTTGAAAAGGGCGACTTCTTCAGCGCGGCGGCCAGGGCCAGGACTTCCGCCTGCTCTGAGGGGCTGAGGTCGGTGTCGACCAGGAAATGCCGGGTCATGAGGATGCTCCTTCGGTGGGCTGGGCCGCGACGGCCGTCTGGATGAGCCCTGGCAGCGCCGCGAGGAATGAGGCGGCTTGTTCGGCCGTCAGGTTCAGCGGCGGGGCCAGGCGGATGGTGTTCGGCCGCGGCGCGTTGACAATGAAGCCGGCGTCAAGGGCGGCCGCCACCACCCCGGCTGCCACGGGCCGCGCCAGGTCAAAGCCAATCAGCAGGCCGTGCGCGCGGACTGCCGTGACGGCGTCGATCGTGGCCAGGCCCTCCGCGAAAATCCGGCTGACGGCGCGCACATTGGCCAGGATGTCCTGGGCCTCGAGCACGTGGAGCGTGGCAAGGGCCGCTGCGGTGGCCACCGGGTTCCCGCCAAACGTGGTGCCATGCTGGCCGGCGGAAAGGAGCGACGACGGCCCCCTGCCAAACGTGATGAGGGCGCCAATCGGGAATCCCCCGCCCAGGCCCTTGGCGAGGGTCATGGCGTCCGGCTGGATGCCGGCGGCAATGCCGGCAAACCAGTCGCCGGTGCGGCCCACCCCTGTCTGCACCTCGTCGACAATGAGCAGTGCGCCAGCCTGCGTGGTCAGTTCGCGGGCGGCCGCCAGGTACTCGGCGGACAGCGGGCGGACCCCGGCCTCGCCCTGCACGGGCTCGATCACCAGCGCGGCCACCGTGCCGTCCAACGCGTCCCGCAGCGCGTCGATGTCGTTGAAGGCGATGTGGCGCACGCCGCCGGGCATGGGTTCAAACGGTTCCCGGTAGGCCTGCTTGGCCGTCAGTGCCAGGGCTCCCATGGTGCGGCCGTGGAAGGCGCCCTCGAGGGCCAGGATGGTGCTGCGGGCACGGCCGTCGGGCGACGGGTTGGCCTTGCCGTGGGCGCGGGCCAGCTTGAAGGCGGCCTCGTTGGCCTCGGTGCCGGAGTTGGCGAAGAAGACCTTGGAGCCGGCCGGGGCGCCGCTGAGCTCCAGGAGCTTTTCGGCCAGGGCAATCTGCGTGGGGCTGGTGAAGAAGTTGGACACGTGGCCCAGGGTGGCCAGCTGGCTGGCGATGACGGAGGTGACAAAGGGGTGGGCGTGGCCCAGCGCGTTCACGGCGATGCCGCCGAGCAGGTCAAGGTACTCCTTGCCGTCAGCGTCCCACACGACGGCACCGGCGCCGCGGACCAGGACCCGCTGCGGGCTGCCAAAGACGCCCATGAGCGAATTGCTGTAGCGGGCCAGCCACTGTTCGCTGGTCCCCGTCCCGGCCACCGCGGCGGCCGTCGCCTGGAGCTGCCCGGCGTCCTCGGGGCTGGATTCTTCGGGGCTGTTCCCCGCGGTTTCACTGCTCATGATGCGTCCTCATCGTCGGGAAAAATCTGGGTGCCGTTGCCGGCGGTGGTCATCAGTTCCAGCAGGACTGAGTGCGCGCTGCGCCCGTCGACGACGGCGGCACGCGCCACACCGCCGTCGACCGCGCTCAGGCAGGCGCCCATCTTGGGGATCATGCCCGACTCCAGCGACGGCAGCATGGCGCGCAGCTCGCCGGCGGCGAGGGAGGAGAGCAGTGACGACTTGTCCGGCCAGTGGGCATAGAGGCCTTCGACGTCGGTCAGGATGACCAGGCGCGAGGCCCCCAGCGCCACGGCCAGGGCCGCGGCGGCGGTGTCCGCGTTGACGTTCAGCACGGTGGAGGCGTCCCCGACCTCCGGGGCCACGGTGGAGATGACGGGGATGCGCCCGGCCTCCAGAAGGTCCAGGATGGCGCCGGGGTTCACTCCCACCACCTCGCCGACCAGGCCCAGGTCCACGGGCAGCCCGTCCACCACGGTGCCGGTGCGCTCCGCCTGCAGCAGGGCGCCGTCCTCGCCGGACAGGCCCACTGCGTACGCGCCGTGCGAGTTGATCAGTCCCACCAGCTCGCGGCCCACCTGCCCCGTCAGCACCATCCGGACCACGTCCATGGCTTCCGGCGTGGTGACGCGCAGCCCGCCCTTGAATTCGCTCTTGATGTCCAGGCGCTTGAGCATGGAGTTGATCTGCGGGCCGCCGCCGTGCACCACCACCGGCTTGATGCCCACGTGGTGCATGAACACGATGTCCTCGGCAAACGCGCGCCGGAGGTCGTCGTTGATCATGGCGTTGCCGCCGTACTTCACCACCACCACCGTGCCGGCAAATTGCTGGATCCACGGCAGCGCCTCAATCAGCGACGCTGCCTTGTCCTGCGCGGTCTCCACCGAAGTCATCATGTTTTCCTCACTAGTGCAAATACGTTCGTGGTGTCGCCGCCCGGCTGCGTTTCCTGCTGTAACGCGCTACCGGCACTCGCGGCCGCTGGTCTCGACAGGCTCGACCACCGGGACACCGGCTTACGAGGAGTAGGCGCTGTTTTCTTCGACGTATGCCTGGGTCAGGTCGTTGGTCCAGATGGTTGCGGAGGCGTCGCCGGTGCGGAGGTCGATCTCGACAGTGACTTCCCGCCCGGAAAGGTCCACGAGGTCGCGGGAGTCGCCGATCCCGCCCTTGCGGCAGATCTGGACCCCGTTGATGCTGACATTGACCTCGTTGGGGTCGAAAACGGCGTCGGTGGTGCCGACGGCGGAGAGGACCCGGCCCCAGTTGGGGTCGTTGCCGAAGATGGCGCACTTGAACAGGTTGGAGCGGGCCACGGCCCGGGAAACGATCTCGGCATCCCGTTCGCTGTCGGCATTGACGGTGGTGATGGCGATGTCGTGGTTGGCGCCTTCGGCGTCGGCAATCAGGGCCCGGGCCAGGGTGGCGCAGACTTCGGTGAGGCCGGCGGTGAATTCGTCCATGTCGGGGATCGCGGTGGAGGCGCCGGAGGCCATGAGCAGCACGGTGTCGTTGGTGGACATGCACCCGTCGGAGTCGGCCCGGTTGAAGGTGGGGCGGACGGCGTCGCGCAGGGCGGCATCCAGGCCCTCGGCCTCCACCTCGGCGTCGGTGGTGATGACCACCAGCATGGTGGCCAGGCCGGGGGCCAGCATCCCGGCGCCCTTGGCCATGCCACCGATGGAATAGCTGTTGCCGTTGGCATCCGGGGCCGACGTCCACGCTGCTTCCTTGGCGACGGTGTCGGTGGTCATGATCGCCGCCGCCGCGGCAGCCCCGCCGTCGGACGCCAGGGCGGCGGCGGCGGCCTCCACGCCCGGCAGGATCTTGTCCATGGGCAGCTGCTCGCCGATGAGCCCGGTGGAGCAGACGGCCACGTCCGTGGCGGAAATGCCCAGCACGTCGGCCACCTTTTCAGCCGTCGTGTGGGTGTTTTGGAAGCCTTCGGGGCCGGTGCAGGCGTTGGCCCCGCCGGAATTGAGCACGACGGCGTCGACCCGGCCGTCGCTGAGCACCTGGCGCGACCAGTGCACGGGCGCGGCTGCAACGCGGTTGGAGGTGAAGACGGCGGCGGCGTTGCGCTGCGGGCCGTCGTTGACCACCAGGGCGAGGTCTGGCTTGCCGGAGGCCTTCAGGCCGGCTGTGGTGCCGGCGGCCCGGAAGCCCTGTGCAGTTGTCACGCTCATGGTGCTACTCCTTGGAAGGAAAGGCCCGACGTTTCGGCCAGGCCGAGGGCGATGTTCATTGACTGTACGGCCCCGCCGGCCGTCCCCTTGGTGAGGTTGTCGATGGCGCAGCAGGCCACCACGCGGTTGACATTGGGGTCGTAGGCGATCTGCAGGGCGGCGTAGTTGGAGGCCTGCACCGACTTGGTGGACGGCCACCGGCCCTCGGGGAGGACCTTGATGAAGGGCTCGTCAGCGTAGCTGTCCACCCAGATCCGGCGCAGGGCCGCGGCGAGGTCCTGCCCGCCGCCGAATTGGGCTGCGAAGCCGGGCGCCACCTTGGCCGTGGCCGTGGTGAGGATGCCGCGGCTCATGGGCGCCAGCGTCGGGGTGAAGGACACTTTCACGTCCAGGCCGGACGCTTCGGAGAGGCCCTGCTGGATTTCCGGCGTATGCCGGTGGCCGCCGCCCACGCCATAGGGGCTCATGGAGCCCATGACTTCGGAACCGATCAGGTTGATCTTGGCTGCCTTGCCTGCCCCGGAGGTCCCGGACGCCGCGACGATGACGACGTCGTCGGGAAGCAGTGCGCCGGCACTGAAGCCTGGCAGCAGTGCCAGCAGGGAACTGGTGGGGTAGCAGCCGGGGACGGCGATCCGCTTGGCGCCCTGCAGCCTGGCGCGGGCGCCGGGAAGCTCGGGCAGGCCGTAGGGCCAGGTGCCGGCGTGCGGGGAGCCGTAAAATTTCTCCCACTCCGCCGCATCCTGCAGGCGGTGGTCTGCGCCGGCGTCGATCACCAGCGTGTCGGCCGGAAGCTGGGCGGCGACGGCGGCGGACTTGCCGTGCGGCAGGGCCAGGAAGACGACGTCGTGCCCGGCCAGGTTTTCCACGGTGGTCTCGACCAGGACGCGGTCCGCCAGCGCGTGCAGGTGGGGCTGCAGCTCGCCCAGGCGGGTGCCTGCGTTGCTGTGCGCGGTGATGGCTCCGATGGTCACGTCCGGGTGGCTGGCCAGGAGGCGCAGCACCTCTCCCCCGGCGTACCCGCTGGCCCCTGAAACGGCTGCTGAAATCCTCATGAAACGACTATACAGCAGGATTATTCATTGTTACCGATATTTATCCATCGAGTTCCGGCGCGGTCCGTTTTTTCGCACCTATGATGTAAGCAGGCTTGCGACGTTCCAGGGCGCCCGGCCCACTGCAATCGAAGACCCCAGGAATCTGTACAGAAGTGGAGAACACCATGACCTCGCAAAGCCGCGCCATTGTTGCCAACGCCCCCGGCGGCCCCGAGGTCCTGGCGGTCAGGGACGTGCCGGTCCCGGAGGCGGGGCCGGGCGAACTGCTGGTCCGCGTGGCCGCGATCGGCGTGAACTTCATTGAGACCTACCAGCGCGACGGCACCTACAACGTCCCCTTCCCGTTCACCCCGGGCGCCGAGGCCGCCGGCACCGTCGCGGCCGTCGGTCCCGGCGTGGAGGAATTTTCCGTGGGCGACCACGTAGCCACCGCCGAAGGGCGGGGGTGCTACGCGGAATACGCCATTTTCCCGGCCGAGAAGGCGCTGCCCGTCCCCTCCTCCCTGCCGTTGGACATTGCCGCGGCGCTGCCCCTGCAGGGCATGACGGCCCACTACCTGATGAACTCCACCTACCATGTGGAGCCGGGCCAGACCGTGCTGCTGCACGCCGGCGCCGGCGGCGTGGGGCTGCTGTTGACCCAGATGCTCAAGGAGCGCGAGGCACGGGTCATCACCACGGTTTCCACGGATGAAAAGGAGGAGCTCTCCCGCGTCGCGGGGGCCGACGACGTCCTGCGCTACGACGGCTTTGCCGAGGCGGTGCGCGAGCTCACCGACGGCGACGGCGTGGACGTGGTGTACGACGGCGTGGGGAAGGACACCTTCGAAGGTTCCCTCGCGTCGTTGCGCATCCGGGGCACCCTGGTGCTCTTTGGCGGCGCGTCCGGCCAGGTGCCTCCGTTTGACCTGCAGCGACTCAACGCGGCCGGTTCCCTGTTTGTCACCCGCCCCACCCTGGGGCACTACCTGCGCAACCCGCAGGAGCGCCGCTGGCGTTCGGCCGATGTTTTCAACGCGGCGGCCGCCGGCAAGCTGACCGCCCGCATCGGCGCCCGCTTCCCGCTGGCCGAGGCCGGGGCCGCCCATGCGGCGCTGCAGTCCCGCCAGACCACCGGAAAGGTCATCCTGGTCCCGTAAGGCCCGCGCCGGCAGGACCGGCCGCGCGCGGCCCGGTTACCGCTGCGTGGCGCCGAACCGTTCGCCGGCCAGTTCGACGGCGGCCGCGCGGGCCGCCGACGCCTCGTCGGCCGTCAGGGTGCGGTCCGCGGCGCGGAAGCGCAGCCCGAAGGCCAGCGACTTGCTGCCGGCCGGAATGCCCTTGCCCGCGTATTCGTCGAACAGCGCCACGTCCTCGAGCAGTTCGCCGGCGCCTTCACGCAGGGACTCCAGCACAGCCGCGGCCGGAACCTCCGCCGGGACCACCAGGGCAACGTCCTGGGTTGCGACGGGGAAGGTCGAGATCGGCTTGGCCACGATGACGTCCGCGGCGGCGTCAAACACCATGCTGGCGTTGAGTTCCATGGCCACGGTGCGGGCCGGCAGGTGCTGCTCGGCCAGCAGCCTGGGGTGCAGCTCGCCGGCATGGCCCACCACCTCGCCGGAGCGCAGCTTCAGCACGGCGGCCCGGCCCGGGTGGAAGGCCTGGTGCGAGCCTTGCTCCACCACGAGGTCGACGCCGGTCACGTCCGCCACGAGGCGGGCGGCGTCGATGGCGTCGGCCCAGTCCCAGGGACGCGGCGTGTGGCCTGGTGCGGCCGGGGTGTCCCTGCCCGTGAACAGCGCGCCGATGGTGAGCGGCTGGTAGGGGATGCCGTCGTACAGGGCGTCAAGGACGTCGTCGGACGGCCTGGCGCCCAGCGGCGGGATGGACGCCGTGCCCAAGGTGCCGGAGGGCAGGAAGACCAGCCCCGACTCGAACAGCGCCAGGTCGTGGAAGCCGCGGGAGTGGTTGCGCCTGGCGGTCTCCATGAGGCCCGGCAGCACCGAGGTGCGCAGGTAGCCGTGCTCCTCGCTCAGCGGGTTGGCCAGCTTCACCGCGGTCCGGGGGGCGCCGGCTTCGGCCACGCCAAAGGTGTCGTTGGCGGCCTTGGACACGAAGGGGTAGGCGAGGATCTCGGTCAGGCCGGAATCCGCCAGGGCCTGGACGGCGCGGCGGCGCTGCTGCTGGGTGCGCGAGTAGCCGCGTCCGGGCGGGGCAACGGGCAGGGTGGCCGGGATGGCGTCGTAGCCCACCAGGCGGGCCACCTCCTCGGTGAGGTCCTCGGGGGTGGCCAGGTCCGGGCGCCAGCTCGGGGCCGTGACGGACCAACCGCCGTCGGCAGGTTCAACCACGGCGCCCAGGTCCTCCAGGGACCCGACAATCTGTCCGGTCGTGAAGTCGATGCCGATGCGGGCCGAGGCGAAGCCTGCGGGCAGGAACACCGTGACAGGCCCGGGCTCGGTGCCCACGTCGGTGACGGTCGTGTCCTCGGTGCCGCCGGCCAGCTCCACGAGCAGGTCCACGGCGCGCTGGGCGGCCTCGTCGGCCACCTCCCAGTCCACGCCGCGCTCAAAGCGCTTGGAGGCCTCGGAGGGCAGCTTGTGGCGGCGGCGCGAGCGGGCGATCGAGACTTCCTCGAAGTGCGCGGCCTCAACCAGCACTCTGGTGGTCGCGGACGTGACCTCGGTGGAGGCACCGCCCATGACGCCGGCGACGCCGATGGCGCCCGAGTCGTCGGTGATCAGCAGGTCCTCGAGGTCCAGCTTGCGGACCTTGCCATCCAGCGTCCGGAGGGTTTCCCCGGCGGCCGCGCGGCGCACCACAATGTCGCCGGAAAGCTTGCCCGCGTCGTAGAAGTGCAGCGGTTGTCCGAGCTCCAGCATCACGTAGTTGGAGATGTCCACCGGCAGTGAGATGGAGCGAATCCCGGCCAGGCGCAGCCGGGCGGACATCCACGTCGGAGTTGGCGCAGCCGCGTTAATTCCGCGCACCGTGCGGGCCACGAAGCGGTCGCAGCCGGGCTTGCCGTAGATCGGCGCCTGATCCTCGAGGCGGACGGGATAACCCGGACCCGTCGCGGCGGTGACAGCAACCAGCGCGGCCGGGTCGGTGAACGGGGTGCCGGTGGCGTGGGCGTACTCGCGGGCGGCGCCGCGGATGCTGAACACGTAGCCGCGGTCCGGGGTGACGTTGATCTCGGCGGCCTCGTCGCGCAGCCCCAGGAGCTCCAGCGCATCGGCACCCAGGTCCGGGTCCAGGCCCAGCGTGGAAAGCACCAGGATGCCGTCGTGGTCCTCGCCGATGCCCAGCTCGCGGACCGAGGCGATCATGCCGGCCGACACGTGGCCGTACGTCGTGCGGGGCGAGATGCGGAAGTCGCCGGGCAGCACCGCGCCGGGCAGCGTGACCACCACCTTGTCCCCCACCTCGAAGTTGTGGGCGCCGCAGACAATCCCCTGCACGCCGGAGGGGTCGATCCCGTCGCCTGCCAGGTCCTGCGCAGCGCCTTCCGGAACCACGCGGACGGTGCACCAGTTGATGGTCTTGCCATTGGTCTGCGGCTCCGGCACCTTGGAGAGCACCTGGCCCACCACGATGGGCCCGCTGATCGAGTCCAGCGGACGGTGGACGGCTTCCTCCTCAAAGCCGACCTTGACCAGCTCGGTCATAACGTCTTCGGCGGTTGCTCCCGCCGGCACCTGCGCATACTCGCGCAGCCAGGTCAGTGGAATACGCACCGCTTAGATCTCCATCCCAAAGTGTTCGCTGAATCGTACGTCGCCCTCAATCATGTCGTGCATGTCGGAGACCTCGTTGCGGAACATCAGGGTCCGCTCAATCCCCATGCCGAAGGCGAATCCTGAATATTCGTCCGGATCGATGCCGGCGGCCCGGAGCACGTTCGGGTTGACCATGCCGCAGCCGCCCCACTCGATCCAGCGAGGGCCGCCCTTGGCTCCGGGGTGCCAGATGTCCAGCTCGGCTGAGGGCTCGGTGAACGGGAAGAAGTTGGGGCGCAGGCGGATGCTGGCGCCATCTCCGAACATCTGCCGGGCAAAGTGCTCGAGCGTGCCGCGCAGGTCCGCCATGGAGAGCTTCTCGTCGATGGCCAGGCCCTCGAACTGGTGGAACACCGGCGTGTGCGTGGCGTCGAGCTCGTCGGTGCGGAACACCTTGCCCGGGCACAACACGTACACGGGCAGCTCGCGCTCCAGCAGCGAACGGACCTGCACCGGGGACGTGTGGGTGCGCAGCAGCAGGTGGGCCTCGGGCGGCTCGACGAAGAAGGTGTCCTGCATTTCTCGGGCCGGGTGGTCCGGCTTGAAGTTCAGGGCGTCAAAGTTGAACCACTCCGACTCCAGTTCCGGGCCTTCGGCAATTTCCCAGCCCATGCCCACGAAGATGTCGCACACGCGGTCCTGCAGGGTGGACAGGGGGTGGCGGGCGCCAGCGCGGCGGCGGCGCGGGGCGGCCGTGACGTCCACGGTTTCCTCGACCAGGATGCGGGCGGCGTCCTCGGCCTCGAGCACCCCGGAACGGGCTGCGAGCGCCTTGGCAACGCGTCCGCGCGAGGCCCCGAGCAGCTTGCCGGCCGCGGCCTTGAACTCCTTGGACAGCCCGCCGATCTCCCGGTTGGCCAGGCTCAGCGGCGACTTCTCGCCGGTGTGCGCCAGGCGGGCGGCCTTGAGCTCGTCCAGGGAGGCGGCGGCGGCAATGGCGGCGAGCGCCTGCTCGACAGCGGCGCCAACGGCCGCCTCATCGAGCGGGTCCGGGGCGGCGGGGTTTGAGGAGTGCGGCGCGGCGGCCGTCTTCTGGGGCGTGTCAGACATCTACAGTTCTTACCTAAGCTCGTGTGCGAGTAAGCGGCGGCATTGCTCGGGCCGCCGTTCTTAGTCTAGAGGACGGCCTTCGCGGTATTTGAATTGCCCCCGGGACCTCTCCGCTGCCCAAACGGTACCGACTCTTTACCCGTTTGCCATCCCCTTCCCGCGCACCCGTTGTTACGCTTGCGGGCATGGGCTCCCATGTACCCCTCCCGCCAAGGCGTACGACGCCGGCCGCCCGGCGCGTGCTGCCGGCCTGCCTTGCGCTGGGCCTGGGTGCGGGGGGCCTGGGTGCGGGGGGCCTGGCGCGGTGCAGCCTCCTGGGATCCGTCCCCGCAGGCTTCACGCCCGTCGATGTGGTGCTGTGCCAGCCGCAGCCCGGCCCAACGTCCGGCCCAACGCCCATCCCAACGCCCAGCCACGCCGTCAATCCGGATGCGGACATCCGGGAGGTGCACCCGGGCGGTGGCTACGCCGCTTTGGTGGCGGCATTGTCGGAACCGGACGACAGGCGGAAAGGCGTGTCGTGCACCTCGGAACGGGTGGGCGTTCCCGGGCTGGGGCTCATGGGCTCATCAGGCAGGGCAATGCATGTCATGCGGCCGCCGGACGTGTGCAGCGGCCCCAACCCCGCCACAGCGAAGGCGCCGGCCGCGCTGAAGATCGCCTCCTCGAGGCAGCGGGAAATACCGGTGGCCCCATGATTGGGGCAGCTCCGGCGGCCGGCAGGCTCCGCCCGGCCCTGGCAGCCATCACTGCGACCCTTATGGCCGTCCTGGCCCTGTGCCTGGGCGGGTGCACGGCCATCACCGGCCGCGTCACGCACTACACGCCCTCCCCAGCGGCCCCGCAGGGCAGGGCGGACTGCCTGGCCACGTCGTATTGGAACGAACCTCTCATGACCGCGCCGCCTGGCGTGGCGGCCACGATGGGCAGCGTGCCGCAGGGCTTCGTGCCGGTGGACGTCGTTGAGTGCTCGCCGGGACAACGCATCTTCCGGCAAGCCAGTACGGAGCCGGCCTGGGCCTCCATTTTGGAACAACACCTCTCCGGGGATTACGGACCCCTCCTTGCCGCCCTGGCGGAACAAAGCGAGCGGCAGGATGGCGGTGCCTGCGTCGCCATGGCCGAGACAATCCCGGACCTGTGGCTGGTGGATGCCACGGGCAAGGCGGTGCACATCGAGTGGCCGCACGACGCCTGCGGTTTCACCAAGCCCGGGGTCCGGCAGGCCCTGGCGGCCCTGACGGTGACATCCTCGAAGTCCATCGACGTCAGGCCGTCCGACGCCGTCGAGCCCGTCACGCCGCCGCCCGCGCGCATCCTGGCCGGCGCCAACTGCATGACCACGGCCCATTGGTATGAAGGCAACGGCCTGGTCGACCCCTCCGCCAAGGACATGGGCGGCATTCCGGATGGCTTTGTGCCTGTCTCGGCGGTGGAGTGCACCGCCTTCGGCAGCAACGTCACCGACGCCCGGGGCACCTGGCGGACCATCACCCAAAAGCGCCTCACCGGGGACCTGACACCCCTGGTCAAGGCCTTCCGGGGACCCAGCTACAAGGCGGTGGGCAAGCTGGTGTGCGAGGCGAGCCTGGAAATCATCCCGGACGTCTGGCTCGTGGACGCCGCGGGCAGGGCCATCCACGTGCAGTGGCCGTTGACGGCGTGCCGTCAGTCCCAACCGGGCACCAAGGAGTTGCTGGCGCGGCTGCACGTTACGGAGACAACAGTCTTGAAGGCCGTGCTGCAGCCGGCCCCGCAGCCCAAGACCCTTCCCCCGGCCACGCCAACGTCCACGACAGCTGCGCGGTGAGGGCGGCCCTGCGGGTCCGGCAGGTGGCCAATGCACTGAACCTGTCCACGGCCGCCGGCCTGCTGCTGGCGGCCGGGAGCCGGACGCCCGTGGAACGCGGCCCGGACGGCCTGCTGCTGGGCACCGGCTACCGCCCGCCCCTGCCGCTGGCCGGCGCCTTCACCGTGGGGAACGTGATCTTTTACCGCGCGGACCGGGCATTCATCGACTCGCGCCCGGAGCTGCTGGGGCATGAAGCCGGCCATGCCACGCAGTACGCCTGGTGCCTGGGGCTGCCGTTCCTGCCGCTTTATGCAGCCTGTGCGGCCTATTCCTGGTGGCGCACCGGCGATCCGGGCAGCCGGAACTTCTTCGAACGCAACGCGGGGCTGGCCGCCGGGGGCTACCGGGAACTGCCCACCATCGTCCGGCGGCCCGCCTTGCGCAACCTCACGCGCCGGACGTAGCTTGGCAACAACGGCAGGCGGGGCGGCCGCCGTCGACCATCACCGCGGAGGGCAGCCACATGAATGAAACCACCAGCGCCGCAGGCCATGCCAACACCATCACCGTCACCGGGCGTGGTGCCGTCAACGCCGAGCCCGACTGCTTCCACATCCACATCGGCATCGAAGCCCGGCGCAACAACGTCAAGGAAGCCTACGCCGCGGCGGCCGGCGCCGTCACCGCGGTCCAACAGCGCCTGGCCGGACTGTCCGTGGCCCGTGATGCGGTGGGCACCGAGGCACTGAACGTCCACGCCGATACTCAATGGCAGGAGGGCAGGGTCAGCGTCGTCACCGGCTACGTTGTCACCACCAGCCTCAACGTCGTCCTCCGCTACGACGACGCCGCGGCGGACGTCATCGCCGCCGTGGTCGACGCCGGCGGCGACGCCGTGCGGCTCGACGGCCTGTCCCCGGCGGTCTCCGACCCTTCCGCAGCCCAGGATGCTGCGCGGGCTGTGGCCTGGGCCGACGCCCGGCGCGCGGCCGAGCTCTACGCCGGGATGGCAGGGCGCAGCCTGGGCGCCCCCACGGCCATCACGGAGATGCAGGACCGGGGCTTGATGATCCCCATGGCCCGGGCCGCATCCCGGTTCGACAGCACGTCCGTTGCCCTGCCGGTGGAAGCGGGCCAAAGCAGCATCACGGCCACCGTCGAAGTCACCTGGCAGCTGCTGTAGGGACCACCCGCGCACCGGCGGCCGGACACCACAGGTCCCCGGCCGCCGCCGGACGCCCGCGGTGATCAGGCCTCCGGGATGGTGATCTCGCGCTTGAGGATTTTTCCCGTGGGCCCCTTGGGCAGGGTGTCCATGATGATCACCCGGCGCGGGAACTTGTAGGCGGCCACCCGGTCCTTGACGAAGTCCCTGATGTTGGCGGCGAGCGCCTCGGGATCGTCGGCGCCGTCGGCCCCGGCCTTGAGCGCAACCGCGGCGTAGACCTCCTCGCCGTGGACGTCGTCGGGGCGGCCGACGACGGCGGCTTCCGCCACCGCCGGGTGCTCATACAGGACCTCCTCGACTTCCCGCGGGTAGACGTTGTAGCCGCCGCGCAGGATCATGTCCTTCTTGCGGTCCACAATGAAGAAGACGCCGTCCCCGTCCCGGCGGCCCAGGTCCCCCGTGCGGAACCAGCCGTCCGGAATGGCCGCCGCCGTGGCCTCCGGATTGTTCCAGTACCCCTTCATCACATAGGGCCCCGCGACGGCGATCTCCCCCACCGCGCCGGGTTCGACGTCGTTCCCCGCGTCATCGACCACCCGCAGTTGGGCGCCGGTCACGGCTGTGCCGACGGAGCCCGGCTTGCGGATGCCGTCCATCTGGTTGAAGGTGACCACCGGGGATGTCTCGGAGAGTCCGTAGCCTTCGAGCATGGTGGCGCCAAACGTGCTTTCAAACTCGTGCAGGATCTCCAGCGGCAGGGGCGAGCCGCCCGACGCGGCCAGGCGCAGGCTGGAGAGGTCGTACTTCTCGCGCCCGGGCGTGCGCAGGAGCGCAATGTACATGGTGGGGACGCCCTCGAAGATGGTGACCTTGTCCCGCTGGATGATGTCCAGGGCCTTGACGGGGTCGAACTTGGGCAGGATGGTCACGGTGGCTCCTGCCAGCACGGCGGAGTTCAGGGCGCAGGTCTGGCCAAAGATGTGGAAGAAGGGAAGCCCGCCAAAGATCACGTCCCCGTCGCGGCTGCTGAAGAGGCTGACGGAGACTTCCGCGTTGCTGCGCAGGTTTTCATGCGTCAGCTCGGCCCCCTTGGGCTTGCCGGTGGTCCCCGAGGTGTACAGGATGACGGCGGTGTCCCCCTTCTCCGCCGCGGCCACCTCGGTGAGGGGCTCAAGCGGGGCCAGCAGGGCCATGAAGTTCGCATCGATGGGAATGACGGCGGTTCCCGTTTCCTCGGCCGCCGGCGCCACCTCGCCCATGACGCCCTCCCAGGCGAAGGCCAGGACGGCGCCGGAGTCCTTGAGGTGGTAAGCCACCTCGCGGGCCTTCAGCAGCGGGTTCAGGGGCACCACGATGGCCCCGTACCGCAGGATCCCGTAGTAGATGGGCGGCATCTGGGGGAGGTTGGGCGAAATCAACGCCACCCGGTCACCCGGCGCCACGCCGCGTTCGGCCAGCAGGGCGGCGACCTTCGCGCTGAGGACCTCCAGCGCACCGAAGGAGATTTCAATGGCGTCCATCTTGATGGCGGTGCCTGCCGGGTTTCTTTGCGCGGACATGCCCACGATCGTGGCCAGGTTGGTCATGACGGCTCCTTGAACGGAAAGGGAGGCCTCGGTGCCTCGTGCTCACAGCCTAGCCCTCCGCGGTGTGATCCGCGCCATACGGATACCCGTCGGTAACACGGCCCACTGGGCAGGCGTGGAGTGGGCCATTGACGCATGATAGAAAGTATGTTCGAATGAATTGCATGAGGTGGAACGCGCAGCAACTCAACGGGCAGCCCGGCCAGGCCCTGTTCCCCGCTCCGGACGCTGCCGACGCCGGAAGTGGCGCCGGCGCCGCCCTGCCCCTGCTCCCCCTGGCCGGCCTGGTCAAGAGCGTGCGGACTCCGGAGTTCGCCGGCATCACCTTCCACGAGGTGCTTGCCAAGAGCGCGCTGAACAGGGTGCCGGCCACGTCGTCCATGCCCTTTGAGTGGACCGTCAACCCCTACCGTGGATGCTCCCACGCGTGCGTTTACTGCTTTGCCCGCAAGTCCCACACGTATCTGGACCTTGACGCGGGGGTGGACTTTGATTCGCAGGTGGTGGTCAAGGTCAATGTGGCCGAGGTGCTGCGCAGGGAACTGAACAAGCCGTCGTGGCAGCACCCGCACGTGGCGCTCGGCACCAACACCGACCCCTACCAGCGTGCCGAGGGCCGCTACGGGCTCATGCCGGGCATCATCACGGCGCTGGCCGAATCCGGCACGCCGTTTTCCATCCTGACCAAGGGGACGCTTCTGGCGCGGGACATCCCGCTGCTGCGGGAAGCCGCCCGTGACGTCAGCGTGGGCATGGGCATCTCCCTGGCCCTCCTTGACGAAAAGCTCGCTGATGCCGTCGAGCCCGGCACGCCGTCACCAAAGGCCCGGCTGGCGCTGATCGGCAAGCTGCGCGACGCCGGGCTGCCGTGCGGGGTCATGTCGATGCCCATCCTGCCGTGGCTGACGGACTCCGAGGAATCCCTTGACGCCTTGTTTGCCGCCCTGGCCAGCGCCGGAGCCACCGGCGTCAGCGCCGGCGCGCTGTACCTTCGCCCCGGTACCCGGGAATGGTTCATGCAATGGCTGGCACGCGAGCATCCCGCCCTGGTGGGCCGCTACCAGCGGCTCTACGGCCAGGGCGCCTATGCGCCCAAGGATTACCGGCAGTGGCTGGCGGCCCGCGTCAACGCTGCCAAGCGGCGCCACGGCTTTGCCGGCCAGGCCGGCTTCATCCATGACCCCCGCCAGGAAGAGGCACGCTACCCCGCCGGGAGCCTGCCCGACGCCGGGACCGGCCACCGGACGCCGGGCGCCGCGGGCCCGGCCGGGACGGGAGGGCCCGGGGCGCGGCAAAGGGCAGGGGCCGCCATGCGTGCCCCTGCCCTCGCCGAGCTTGCGCCAACACTGTTCTAGTCCGGTATTCCAGGCCCGTGTTCGCGGCGCCGGCTTTTCCCGCTGCGGCTATCCGCTCTTGCGGCGAAATTCCCGCTTGTGCTGCGCGGCCCCGTGCTGGGCGTTGATCTTGGCGCCGTTCGCAGCCTCCACGCTCCCGTGGTGCTGGTTCTTCTTGTTCTCCAGGGCCTGGCGAAACTTTTCCTTCATTTCTTCGCTGGCCCTGCCGGCCTCGGCCGGGGCTGATTCGTTGTGGTTCTCGGACGATGTCACTGCACAACCTCCTTGCGCTTTTTGGCTAGCCCCCAGTCTGGCACAGGGGGTGGGATATTCAACACCTCAACCAGGCGTGTTCAGCTCGCAGGCGTGTTCAGCTCCAGCAGGGCCTGCACAATGGGCAGGTCCGCGGGAATCCAGGCCAGCCCCAGCGCCTCCCCGCCGTCCAGGGCCACCCAGCGCAGCTCGTCGTGGTCCTCCAGTGGTTCCGGCGAACCGTCCGTCACCTGCGCCAGCCATACGCGCATCGCCGCGGTGGAGGCGAGGGGCCAGCCCTCCGGCGTCGGACCGTCGAGTTCGGCTCCGAGGCGGACCGTGACGCCAAGCTCCTCGGCGAGTTCGCGGTGCAGCGCCTCCTCGGCGCCTTCCCCGGGCTCAACCTTGCCACCGGGGAATTCCCACAGTCCGGCGAACTCCGGCGGTGCGGTGCGCCGGGCAGCCAGCAGGCGCGTGGGCCGGGCAAGGGAATCGACAAGGGCTCCGCCCACAATTTGTTTCGATGAGGTCACCCGGACAGCATAGCCACAACTAGACTGGATGCGGACAGCGCCGTCTGGTCCATTCACCGTTGCGGCCCCATCACGCCGCCCGCCCCTGCGCCTCGTCGGCCGGGGCGATAACGTCCCTTGGGAGACTGCCCCATGACCACTGCCAACTTCCTGTCCGAGACCAAGCCGGCCTCGCCGAATGCCGCCGCCTGGGCCATCTTCGCCCTGGCCATGGGCGGATTCGGGATCGGCACCACCGAATTTGCCATGATGGGCCTGCTGCCCAACGTGGCCGCAGGCGTGGGGGTGTCCGTGCCCGAGGCCGGCCACGTCATCTCCGCCTACGCCCTCGGCGTCGTGGTCGGGGCCCCGCTGCTGGTGGCCGTCAGCGCCAAGTGGCGGCGCAAGACCCTTGCGCTGGCGCTGATGGGCCTGTTCACCCTGGGCAACCTGTCATCGTTCTTTGCCCAGGACTACCCGACGCTGATGGCCACCCGCTTCGTGGCCGGCCTGCCGCACGGCGCGTACTTCGGGGTCGCCGCCGTGCTGGCCGCCTCCCTGGTGGTGCCCACCAAGCGGGGCCGGGCCATCGCCATGGTCATGATGGGCCTGGCCGTGGCCAACGTCGTGGGCGTTCCGCTGGCCACGATGGTGGGCCAGCAGTTCGGCTGGCGGCTGATGTTTGTCTTCGTTGCCTTCATCGGGCTCGTGACCATCGCGTTCATCGCCGTGGTCATCCCGTTCCAGAAGGCCCACCCGGACGCGAGCCTGCGTCGGGAGCTTGGCGCCCTGCGGCGCGGCCAGGTCTGGCTGACGCTGCTCGTGGGCGTCGTGGGCTTCGGCGGATTCTTTGCTGTCTACACCTATGTTGCCAACACCATGACGGACGTCGCCGGGTTCCCGGCGGACTTCCTGCCCGTCATCGTCGGCCTCTACGGCCTGGGCATGGTGGCCGGCAGCTTTGCCGGCGGGAAACTGGCGGACTGGTCCGTGCTGGGCAGCATCTACATCGTGATGGGCTTCATCGCCCTGATGCTGGTCACCTATGCGTTCACGGTCCACATCCAGTGGCTGGCGCTGGTCATGATCTTCGTCATTGGGGCGTCCGGGTCCATGCTGGTCCCGTCGCTTCAGACCCGCCTGCTGGACGTGTCCCCCGGCGCCCCCACGCTGGCGTCCTCGCTGAACCATTCCGCCCTGAACATGGCCAACGCGCTCGGCGCCTTCGCCGGCGGTCTCGTCATTTCCTGGGGCTGGGGCTTCACCGCCCCCGCACTGGTGGGCGCCGTCCTGGCCGTAATGGGCCTCGGCATCGCCCTGGTCAGCGGCCGGCTCGACAGACGCGGCCGGCCGGCCGCCGTCGTGCCCGTAGGCGCAACGGCACGGGTGGACGGCTAGGGCCGGGTTTCCTTGGCGGCCGAATAAATGTCCGGCTCCAGGTAAATGACAGTGGCGATGGGCACCGAGCTGCGCACGCGCTTTTCAGCGGCGTCGATTGCCTGCGCAATCTGGACACCGGTCCCCGCTTCCTCCACGGCAATCTTGGCCGCCACCAGGAGCTCCTCCGGCCCGAGGTGCAGTGTCTTGAGGTGGATGATGCCGCTCACGCCCGGGCCCACCAGCGCGGCCTCGATGGCCCGGATGTCCTCCTCGGTGGCCGATTCCCCCAACAGGAGGGACTTGGTTTCCAACGCCAGCACCACGGCCACGGCCACCAGCAGGACGCCGATCAGGCCGGTTCCCACCGCATCCCAGTGCCCGTTGCCGGTGACGATTGTCAGGGTGACGCCAAACAAGGCAAACAGCAGACCGAGCAGGGCTGCAGCGTCCTCCAGCAGGACCACCGGCAGTTCGGGCGCCTTGGCCGTCCGGATGAACTGCCCCCAGGTCTTGGATCCGCGGGTGCGGTTGGATTCCTTGATGGCCGTGCGGAAGGAATTGCCTTCCAGCAGGATCGATCCGATGAGCACCACCAGGGGAACCCACGCCCATCGAGGATCCATGCCGTGGGGGTGCTGCCATTTTGAATACGCCTCATACAGCGCAAAGACCCCGCCCACACTGAACAGGATGATGGAGACCAGGAAGGCGTAGACATAGCGTTCGCGGCCGTAGCCGAAGGGATGCTCGGGGCTGGCCTGCCGCTTCGCCCGCCTGCCGCCGACCAGCAGCAGCAGCTGGTTGCCTGAATCCGCGAGGGAGTGGATCGATTCGGCCAGCATGGACGATGAAAGCGTCAGCAGGTAGGCCAGGAACTTAAGTACCGCAATGGACAGGTTTGCCGCCAGCGCGGCGATGATTGCCTTGTTCCCGCCCCCATGAGCCACGATCGGATCCCCTCACTAATGGATGGGACAGCACAGCCCCGGATTCATAGTGTACTGGGTTGCGGCGGCGCGGATTCACTCCGCGCGGCGCTGGGCCCGGGCACTGGCGTACAGGCACACCGTGGCTGCAGTTCCCAGGTTAAGGGACTCCGCCCGGCCGTAGACGGGGACCGCGACACGGTGGTCCGCCAGCGCCTTCTCCTCCCCCGCCAGGCCCTGCGCCTCGTTGCCGAACAGCCACAGGGTGGGGTCCTCCAAGGCGTACTGGGCGTCGGGGATCTGCTGCTCAAACGCCCTGGCGGCGCTTTCGTCCTGAAGCAGGTCAAGGTTGAGCAGCCCATAGCCGTCCGCGGCCAGGATGCCAATGCCGGCCTCCCTGGCGGCAGCCACCACATCCGCCAGCTCGACACCGCGCACCACGGGCAGGTGGAACAGTGAACCAGCCGTGGACCGCACAGCCTTGGGGTTGTAGATGTCCACGCTGGAGCTGGTGAAGATGACGGCGTCCGCGCCTGCCGCGTCGGCGGCACGGAGGACCGTCCCGGCATTTCCGGGGTCCTGTACGCGGCACAGCGTGGCGATGAGCTTGGGCCTGGCCGCCAGCACTTCCGCCAGCGGCACGTCCACAAAGTTGCACACAGCCACGATGCCCTGCGGCGTGACAGTGTCCGTCATGGCCGAGAGCACCATGTCGCTGGCAATGCGGACCTGCAGCCGCGAGCCGGGATGGTGGACCAGTTCCAGCAGCTCGTCGTGGCGCTTGAGGCACTCCACTGTGGCATACACGGCCTCGACCACGGGGCTGCCGCCCGCGTCCAGACAGTCGCGGTGCGCCTGCAGCGCCTCACGCACGCCCTGCGGGCCTTCGACGAAAAACTGCCGGCGCTTTAAACGGCCCGAGCGCCCTGCCAGCTTCGCAACTTCCCTCACCCGATCTGCTCGAGGATTGGTCATTGCATCAGCTGACGGGCGCCCGGGTTCATCCATGGTTAGGACTTTAGCAGTCCGCCCGCATGAATACGGAACGCTGGGTTCCGCGTCAATTAGTGCTACTTGGCGGCTGCGGCAGACGTGTCTGCGGGCAGCGCGGCCTTGGCGAGCTTGACCAGTGCGGCGAAGGCACCGGCGTCGTTCACGGCCAGGTCGGCCAGCATGCGGCGGTCAACCTCGATCTCGGCGGCCTTCAGGCCCTGGATCAGGCGGTTGTAGGTCAGGCCGTTGGCGCGGGAGGCAGCGTTGATGCGCTGGATCCAGAGGCGCCGGAAGTCGCCCTTGCGCTTGCGGCGGTCGCCGTAGCTGTACACAAACGAGTGCAGCAGCTGCTCCTTGGCCTTGCGGTACAGGCGCGAACGCTGTCCGCGGTAACCCTTTGCGCGCTCAAGAACAACCCGACGCTTTTTGTGGGCGTTTACCGCCCGCTTCACACGTGCCACGTGCGTACTCCTTCAAGTTTTTGCATCCCAAGCCAATCGTGCCGGGGAAGGCGTTGATTTCAATGGTGTCGGACCCGCTACGGGCCCTTCGCCGATTGACTTGCGAAATTAGATGCCGAGCATCTTCTTGATGTTGCGGACA
>Ga0134128_10002181_pt1 | contig 24427 bp, 18 predicted proteins | sample KB31754_FD_96462 | JGI IMG/M metagenome (GOLD analysis project Ga0134128, IMG submission 96462) | Terrestrial soil microbial communities with excess Nitrogen fertilizer from Kellogg Biological Station, Michigan, USA - KB3-175-4 | ecosystem: Environmental > Terrestrial > Soil > Unclassified ...
AGACCCGTTACAAGCAAGTTCCGACAGGAGCTCCCGCTGCTGCAGGCGGTCTTGTTCTTGAGTACGATGAACATGAAGCGATGGACTTGATGGATTGGGGATGTGAATGCATGAAATGGGGCGTTCAGTTTATCGGTGCGTTTATATTGTACTTCGTTGCTCAGCATTCTGTCGTTTCCAGCCTTGATATGTTTAGTCAGGGGTTTTGGTATGGAGGAGTCTTTGTTTTCTTGCGTTTCTATTCCAATCAGTTTCTGTTTGATTCATGGTTTATTACATGGCGTGCCATGATTTCTGTGTTTAAAAAACCAATGAATATGCTCCGAACATTCAATATTGTAGTCAAGATGTCTACAGAGCTGTCAATCCTTTTATCGGCATCGATTGTATCGTGTATTGTGATTCATTGGCATACACAAGATTATGCTTTCATCGGCAACATAACGCCAAAGCCATGGGTTACAATGTGGCAGGCCGTGTTTTATGAAGCATTCTTTCGTGGTATTCTGACTGGGGTATTCAGTGAAACTGATGCAATGACAAAGAAATACGGACAGACCACCACTCTGGGAGTAGGAGCTGTCATGGATGGATTTGCTGTCCAATTGGTTTATTGGGGCACAGCCACCTCGTCAGGTGGAAGCGTTGATGTGATGCGAGCAGTTGGTCAATCTATAATGAGCGGTGAGTGGACTGGGGTTATGAACGCCTTTTACGGGCAAGCGATTGGACAAGTGGTTGTCGGTGTGCTGTCTTTGGTAAGAGGCCGAGTTTCTGTGATGATGGAAGAAAATAGACATAAAAGAGCTGCGTTGGCTAATGGCACGAATAGATAGAAAATGTCATTTTTCAAGTTGTATCATGTCCGAGTTTACTCTTTTTTCATTGCTCTCGTGCATCTGCTTGTTCATATTGACATATAAAGTGATAACTACTATCTCTGAAATTAAAACTACAATAAAAACTATGGAAGCAAGACAAAGACTGATACACGATATTATGAAAACGCAAATAGAAAGACCCAAAGAGACACTGAGTGACAAATTCAAACAAAGCCCGCCGATGTGGGGAAATCTGCGTCCAGCCGTTTAAATCGTGTCGCTGGCACATTTCAAACCGTTCTAATCGTCTCTTGTTATTCATTGCATCGGATATGGCTCCGGTCATTTGCGTTTGTTACGCTGTTCTTATCGTGCTCTGTACTTTATGTGGAATCTTAATCGGACTGCATGATAAATGTGTTACAAATACAAAAGGGTCTCTAACTCTGCATACAACAAGTGGAAGGATCATATGGTCGTGCGAAGATCCGGTGATATGTGGTTTATTGGAAGGTTTGTTGTGGGGCATTCTCCTTCCCGGCTTCTTGCTGGTGCTTCCGTTCGCTTATTGCACTGGCAAGATGCCCGGGCGCCGTGTTGATCCGATCAAGCTCGAGTGAACAGCTTTGCTTACAGATTCGCATACCCAACAAGCACCGGACACCCCTGTCCGGGAACAGTAGTACTCATTGACACTCCGAGATGAAGAGCTCGCATGTAGTCAGCTTGATAGCTTTGTACGTTTTGCATCGCACTTGTTAAGTTACACAATGCAGGCAGCGGGTTGTCTAAAATCTCTGTTTTTGTCCATGGTTTTCTGCCGATCAACTCGACGTCTCCAATTGATTCTCCGTACCGATTACGAACCAGCGTTTCATGATCCTGGAATTGATTAAGCGCATGAGCGACAAATTCGGCCGCGTTATCGGATAACACGTTTCGTTCGCTGAACGCTAAGAAGACAAGCTGCATCGCTGTGCGCAGGAACGTCTGATGAGCGACAGAAGAGTAATCAGCCGGTTTGGTGTCTTCATTGTGTGTGTGTCCGAGTTCGTTGTTGATTCGATTACAAAGAGCAACAAGATCATCTTTAGATGCCAGCAAGGTGATCGTTCTGTCTCGATTCACTTTGAGTTCAATTTCGGCCATGAGCGCCGGAATACTGAGAGCAGATGCCGTGCACAATTCTCCCATAAATTTGGTATTGGGTTCTCCTACTTGTTGTACCAAAGGAACTCTGCGTCCTCCTGGTGCAATCACGGTGGCAGGAAGAGGCTTTGCGTAAACGTGACGACCAGGAGGGATTGTATCGAATCCATTATGCATCGTTAATGCTGGTCCTGAGAGCGTGACTACGCTTGCATTATCCGCCAATTTGTCCACTCCGTTACTGGCGCTTGGATTGTCTGTGATTCCAATCAATTTGATAGGGATATCATTCTTCAGCCCATTTAACGAAGAAGTAACTACCACTGATGGCATTCCGGATATATCTTTACGTCGATGCGTCGAATGAGTTCCGCCGATTTGCCAAGCCAGTTCGAAACGCTGAAGCGTCATATTATTCTTCGTATCATCTCCAAGTGGACAAATCGCCTTGTTTGCGTCGTGTGTGCGATGGGTCTGAACAGAATCTGCGATGGCTGTCAATATAACCTTAGATTGTGGCATGAGATTATCAGAAATACCATTCGACGGGATCACTCCCTCGATTTTACGTTTCCTTTTGCGATCACGTTCCCCAAACGACAAAAGTGGATTCAACATAGTTGGTTGGTCTGAAAGCAAGAGAGGGAAAAGGGTACTAACATGATCAATACAAATGAACGTATATGCTAATATCTGCTTGTTTTTCTCTGTATCCACAACTCATGGCAACCTCAAAAACACCTCGATCTGAGGAAGCGTATAAATGGGCGCTTTGTAGTCGCTCCCTGGTCCTTGTGGGAAAATTGCATTCCGTGCCTTTTGCACCACATCTGGATTTGTAGTTGTGCCGAACACGCCCGTCACTTTACCAACTCGCCAATAACAACCAACCCATTCTCGCTCTGGATTTCTCGCATCCATATTTGAATATAAACAGAATGGAGGAGGTTTCCTGTCATGGCTCACATAAGGAACCATTTGCCATATAAACTCGGTTTTGGGCTCGGGCAGTGGAACGTCTGGATTCACGGGACGAGCAAACGGCAATTTCTCTCCATCCATCGGTCTTTCGAACTTCCTCATCATCAAGAACACATCGTCCATTTCCTCTGTACATTCAGTGTTTCCTGTCTTGGATGATTTCATTGCAGCAAATACATTCGGGAATCGACATCTTCTCGCGAAGTGGAAGTTTTGTTTTCTTTGGTCTGATTTCAATGCGGCTCTTTCGATGAACGCAGGCGTGTCATTTTGTTGTACTCCGAACCAGTTCCAGAAATCAGTCCACTCGCTTATAGATGGAAATTGTTGGTGGTTGAAGTGTTTCCATTCTGGGTCAAAAGAGAACTTCTTATTGATGGCAGATATACTCAAGAATTGATGATCTACTGCCAAGATTGAAGAACCTGGTTGCTTATGATGCTCCATTGCCCTGTTGATTTTCACAAACGTCAACATAGCATCTCCTGTGTCGTCTGGGGTCCATTCGCTTCGATCATGAAACAAGTGATGAGTAAGGCTGTTATTGGCTGCAGATACACCTGAACCAGCATGTTTACTTCCTGAATAAGTGAAACGAGTTGATACAGGAAGCGATCCTAAAGAGATTGTAGGACCGCTGTTTGTGCCCTGGAAGAATGGAATTGGAAGGAGCTGTGGGGCAGTGGTTTGCTGTTGATAAGGATTGTACAACGGAGCGAGAGGACCAGATAAAGACATCGTGGCGGGTTTGTTGATAAACAGAATTTACAGCGCAGATATACAGACTGATCTTTAATCATAATTCAAAAGCACTTTTGTTTCCAGGGATGAGCGATTCGCAGATCAACATAAGTCACATTTCACAGGAAGTGCTGCTTAAACTGGTAGTTTGTGATACGTGTCACAATGAGTGGTCTCCTGAGTGGTTTGATTCCTGTAATCACTGTGCTGAGCTGAAAGAAAACGAGAATACTGGGAGGTTTATCAAGATGTACTCGTCGGTCGAATTGGTCACTCCTGGGCTAACTTTTCATGACGAACCGAATGAAGTCAAAGAACAAAGTGCGGCTGAACAATTGAATAGTTTAGCGAAAGCGCTGAAAGAAGACGCTAAAAAAGTGAATGAGGGGATCAGTCACATCTTGGAAGATGTGAACAAAGCACAAAAGGAGATGATAAGCAGTATGCAGAAAATCATTGAGAAGCTTGACATAGAAAATCAGACACAGAGAGAGACAATCGAAAAGTTGAAAAAGAAGCTAGAAAAGAAATCGAGAAGCAGCAAATGGAATGGGTATATCGCTGCAATGAGATTGAAATGAATCAGGAGTTAAATCGATGCACTGTCTCTATTCTAGTATCGATATCTATACAACCGCTTGGCCCCGATACAACCAATCCAACGACAGTTAACTCTACCAGAGCTGTACCAATATTGATGATACACCGTTGTTGTATTCTTAGCATTTGATCCAGCAACATCGCTTTTATGCAGAGTTCCGTGTCGTCTTTGTTTTCCGGTAAAATACCTTCTTTGTTGAGGATCCGAATGTGCAAATCAACGCGTTGTATTGTGTCAATCTCACCGGGAATAAATCTGGACACAAGCAGTTTATCACCTGCTTGGACACCGATATTTTCTCTCATAACTCTATTGAGTGCAAGTTCTCCTGTGCCTACTAGATTAGATGGAATTATCGTATAATAACAATACAGCAGAGAATCTGAAACAGATCGCGACAAAGGTCTAACGATTCCGATGCAATTCGCCATTTTATCTTCTGTTGAGCAGTATGCACAATTGGATAACAAGAGATCGCTATCACGGGGAATTTTGACGCATGTCATGGAGACAGGGTGATGTGTCATTTTGGAGTCTGATCGTCTCATAACTCAAATCGTCATGCTCCATCGCCAAGTACCCACTTCCTCTGTTGAAACTGGGCACCCAGTCATTCCAAACGTGATTGATGTGCTCCATTTTGACTTTAAGCCATTCAATCGCTTGGATCCAGTGCCTTCCAGTGAATCGGCAATTTTCGATGTATTGACCCGAAAGCCTGTGCTTTTTAACGTTCTAGGCTCGGATGGACGCAAGCCAGAAACCGTATATCCACACGAATTGTACCCTATTACTCAGCCTATTCGATTAACACATGCAATACCAGGAGAAGTGTGGGGCGACGAGATCGAATTTGATGAAACGATGAAATACTGGGGAAATCTTTTTTCTGGGTACAAGAGGATGGAAACGAAAGGAACGTATATGAAAGCTATTCTTATGGACAATCCTGATACCCAATGGAGGATCAATGGTTCTCTTGATTTGTTTGGTGTAACAAATAACTCGTTGAGCCATGTACTCGCTCTTGCGCGATATGTAACAAACAGGAAGTTGTCATCGTCGATAATTCTACACTTCATTACGATGGTATGCATGCAGTATTACTTGATGGAACGCAATCGCTTTCTCGTTGTGTACACAAACGAACAAGATGTTCATCGCAGTAGCATGCATCCCTATTTGTTCCTTCTGTTTCCTCGTTATGATGTCAAAAGAAATCCTTTTGTGGCAGCATACCACTCGGTATTAGATTCATGTACATGGGCTTCGCGTTATGATCTCACTAGTTTCATTTACAGCGTTTGCAAGTGTCTTGTCGCTAGAATACGTATGATTGGAAATCATTTGTTATCAGATTCTGACATCGATTTGTGGTGCAAAAATACTCTGTTTAGCAATTTGAAGCTGTTTTTGGTTACTTCCAGATTTATGCATGTCCCAGTTATCGATTACGCAAAAGAAATCCGGGACAGTATTGTGAATCATACCGATATGCCTGATCAATATGACCGTAATCCACTTGTGACGGATTCGGATCCCGTTAAGTCGTTTGTGGCCCCTTCTCGTATGTACTTAACACCTGTTCGTTTTAGCAACGACGCCCCTCCGTATAACAACATAGGCGATATGCCTGATCAAATGGTTCGAGTCGTTCACAACAGTTTACTGCCATTACAATCGAAGATACCAGTTCCGTATTGTCACTTCTTTTTCAATCCCATCCGCCCTGTTAGCATATTTAACGATGACGATCTTTATACTATTTTGTACGAACTTTCGAAATATTTTGACAAATCGTTGTCAGACAAGACAGAGAAGGAATTATCGCGTTCTATGCTACCTGGGTCAAAAACTACTCATTATCCTCATGAAAAGATTAACATGGTCAGAGTTGCTTATTCATATATACTGAAGGATAATCAGCTATGGACTGGAGTTGGTGCGTATCTTCACGTGCCTCCTGATATTCGTTTTCATTCGCATGCCAGTCCTGTTGACATAGATGAACCAACCTGGGACTGGATATACAGACGAGCCCAGTCCCATAAAATTGAAATAAACGCAAAACAACAACAGATTCGTCCCAGTGGGTCGTTTTCAGACTTCTGTTTCCAACATGTCGTCCATGGGCCAGACAGTCATTGCAATGCCTTTATCGTGCTTCACGCTGTAATTTCAACGCATGGCTCGACAGAAGAAGATGCAATTGGATATATGATTCGACAGAAAATGCTCAGTTCGAATCGACAAGAATGCTTATCTAAACTGAGAGCTGGTTACGGAGAATATCTGGCTGGGGTCATCAGTCAATCGCACGATTTATTCGGTGAAACAGGTGAAGGATTTGCCAACTTAAAAGCCTTGATATCAAGAGCTCGGGTTTCTTGGTGCAAAACTGGGCATCGTGATATTCCTATTCCAAGTCAAAGTGAATGGGAAGATGCATTGAGACCTAAGGCGCCATTTGCAGTTCTCGATCGAGTTCTGGATGTAGTACGCGGTTCATGGATTTGGAGATTTCCAGTTTTGGTCGCCAAACCTGTAATAAACGAGAGAAGTGTGGAGTTATTCAGAATGCAAAGAGAACTTCCTTTCAATGTGAACTTGCTGTATCAATTAATGAAAGATATGAGAGCCAAGTCGTTCGCGGAAGAAGTAGAAAAGCACTCGAAGCGTCAAAACGATGAACAGACACCATTGTCGCGATTGCTATTTGAATCGCTTTCATATTTGTCAGACGGCTTAAACAGATGGATGGGATCAGACTCTCTTGATGACGACAAAACGTGTTCGAGTTTGCGGTCCCTTTGTCGAGATCGGAAACAAAGTTTGCTTATAAATGTCAACAAAGATGATTGTAAAGCAAAGTGTGTTCGTATGCTGAAAACTTGGATCACTCTTCGACCGCGCGATGCAGATGGATCGATAAATAAGATCGTATTTGATGAAATGGTATCATGCTTCAGCTCGGAAGAGATTCCTGTAATATTGGCAGATATTCTTACTAACGAACTCAATGGAAACGAATTGATAGCATTTAAACACTATATTGATCAATGTAAACAGTTATACGAAACCAAACATGTGCAAAGTAGTGACAGAGATGTGCATTTGAAAACTTTGATAGGAAAAGAGCTTTGTCGAGTAGGAATGAAGAGGAAACGGGATGATTAACTTGGTTCAGAATACAACGCGATGTGATAAGGAGAGAACTCACGTGCGTTTGGTCGACCGCTCATAAGAATAAAGCGTTTATCTGTAATCTTTACTGCAAATTCGCATAAAGGATATGCTAACCAGAATCTCAGTTGCCCTTCTTTTATTCCATAATGTTCTATATCAGTTTGTCTGTTTGAACATCCACTTGTTTTCTCGCAATTCTTGCAGAACCAACAAGGACGTTTATTCGTGTCGCATAAACTACATCGCGTAAAAAGACAATAACAAACCAAACATATCGGTGCGGCGACAAACAGGTTCTCGTTTAAAGCTTTGTTGATAACATGATGATCGACAAAGCGGGACATTCGAATTGTGACGCACATCAAATTCCCATGTTTGTATCCAGTGGCTCATGGGGAAGTTCCCAGTTCTCGATTCGCTCAAGCAAGTGATCAATCTTCGAGTTAATGTTATCTGCCATATCTGTGTTCGCCGAAACAAACTCTTTGATCGGCCGTCCTCCTGTAACAGTGTCGTCTATTGTCCCATCGTCTTTAAGCACCCGCTTCAATCGAGATACAATTCGTTCATTTTCCGCTACAAGTGCATCCACCATTCCGACTTCTTCTTCGACTTGGCGATGTGCTTCAGCGTCGAATTTTGCAAGTACGCGTTCGGCATCAGCGAAAGTGGCGTTGGTTCCTTCTATTGTCAGAGTGGCGTCGAACAGATCTTTACCTATATCTTCAATTCGTCTGCATTCTGATTCAATGTGTTTGATTTCTTCTCTCGTTTCGTTGAAATACCGACCTCGCTGGTCAGAATTCCTGTACAAGTCAGTATAAGAGATCGTTTTTGCTTCATAGTCAACCGTTATAGCCGGTTTCAGTTTCTTTTTGAGTTTCTCTCCTTGTTCTGTTAACCGATACACCGCTTGCATGAGCAATTCCCTGCCAGTCTGATTGAATGCAGTGGAATTCTTCACTGCGTGAAGCACATGTGAATCCGCTAGGAGATCAGATTTAGCTGCAGCTGATGCAATAGCGTCTGCCAGCTTGCACCATTCCACGATATCAGCATCATATTGTAACTCTATCCAGTCGTCTGTCGATCTTCTTTGGTATTTAATTATATAGCGTTCAAGTCTAGGGTCGTAACTCACGTGGGTCGGCATTTCAGATGGACAGATTTGTGTTTTTATCACAGTGCACGGTGTTTATAGACGAGGCATTTATATGCTCAGTTCGGGCTTCATTTTTCATTTCGCCCAACTTTATCATTCATCATGTCTATCCAAGAACGAATCCTTGAGTATCTTAGCGCTCATCCCGAAGGAGCGACAACTGAGACTCTCTATCAAGAACTGAAACGCGATGGGGAGTTTCGATCTACCTTTTTTGCTGTCGCATCCCGATCTCAGAGCATGTTCTATTTGCGCATGCCTTTCGGAACGAATTTGTGGTTTATCGCAGAGCGCGGAAAAGTCAAACTTGAACAGACCAAGAACGACCGAAAGTCTGAATTAGAATCGAATGAAGAAGTTCCATTTGTTCGAATTGAAAAGAAGTTAGATAACATCGAGCAGAAACTGGACAGGATTGAGCGATTAGTTCAATCAATCGCCGATCATGTCTTGAAATCTGATCAAAACTAGTTGAATGTTTACATCGTCTTCTTGCGTTTAATGCACCGTCTCTCTGTCCGACATGCAGTGCTTTCTTGTGACCACATTGGTCTTAGTATGTGGACTGTTTTTGTTTCTTTCCTTCTCATTTGTAAATTCAAGCGTGATTCTGGTTGGAAGTGGAGATCAGGCTATCACTCTCAATGGGAAACCAACTGTAAGACACACAGTTGATGTAATTTGTTCAGACACGAACTTTCAGGGTCAATTCGATGTGGGAAGTTTCAATATGAATGTTACATGCTCTCCTCCTCAATGGAACTACAATTACCAGCAGATTTATTGTATACCACAAGAGATGATCCAAATGATCGAGAGAAGCTGTGCTGTCACAGATCTGCAACAATTTGAAGCTGCTCAGCAGATTAATGTATTACAACTTGCCGGGGTAAATGCTGCTGCTTCAAGAAGGTTGCTCACGTTCGGCCTTTTGGATCTCTTATTTAACGCCATCGGTTTACACGACCAAGCATATGATTTAGCAGACCTAGCCAATAGAAAGGCTGATGGAAACACAGCTTCGATACAGAATATCGCTAACAACCTCGGGACCGTTCAAACTAATTTAGGGTTGGTAAATCAAACCCTACAAGTCCAAGAACAGGAACTCCATCTTCTTCAGAGTGCGAATATTATCACGAGCCAAAGTATTGCTAATTTGATTGCGAGTGGAAATGCTACAGACATTGCTCTTCAGATCCTACGGCAAAATACAGCAAATGGATTCACCCAGATTACTGCCGATCTCAACACAGCACAGGCTTATTTCGCTAATGTAGTCAGTCAGCAAAGCACTGCAGCTGCAGCTGGATTGGCTTTATTGAGCAACAGAATGGTCGAATTGCAGAACTTGCTAGACACCGAGACCAACTCGCTTTTTCAAGCAACTGAAAACAACGGAGATAATCTTATCGCGATAACAAGCCAACTTTACGATGAGGTAAGGAAAACGAATCTGAGACACCTCCTTACTTCTATGTTCTTTGACAGCGTCAAAACTATCACATCTCAATTTATTCCGCTCATTTCTGATCCTGGAATTGCTCCTTTGAACGGAGGAGTTTTAAGTGGTCCTGATACACGATTACTGGTTGAAACAATCGACATTCGATATGTCACTGCAGTTGCTTCGGGAGGTGGTAATGTGTATTCGATTGTCTCGGACACGATCCGATTCTATATCGATGCTGATTATGCTATTGCTCACCAGACCCCGTTCATGACAATCAATTCTCTTATGAAACTATTCGGTCCATCGGGATGTCGCAGACCTTATATTTCAAGTGGACCGGGAGATGACCCAGATGGCCAACCCTGTATAATTTGGGCAGAAGTAACTAAAACTCAATGTTTTGGTCAGATCAACCTTGCTAACCCGACGCAATTTGATTGGGCAACCGCGAACCCTTCTCTTCCCCCAAGCAAACAGACTAACGTCTTTCTTAATGCATATTGTAATGCTGCTCCATTTCAAGCACTTCCTACAGCTGTACCGGTCATAAAAAGTATGACGGACTTGGTTAACTTTCTCGGTTCGGAATGCAGTAATACGATACACAACAAGTTCCAATTCAGAACTTACCGAGGACAGCAGATTGGTTACTTTCCTCCTGTAAATGCATCGTTGTGCACTCAGACCTGGCAACAACAAATCAACGCAGCTTTAGCTGTTCCAACGCTTGGGATATCGACGTTGGTGACGACTATGACCTTTCTGCAAGGTTCATATCAATTGATCCTTCCTGATGTGATTAATGCGGAGATGAAGAAATTCGGCGTTTTGCCAGGTGGTTTAACATTTGACGACTTACCGTTCATCTACACGCCTCCTTCTTATACGTCCACCGGGGAACCAGTTTACCAAGGCGGGGCTACGCCTCATGAATGTATCCAAGCCTATTGGGCTGCAGCTCATTCGCAAACAGTTTGTGCTTATGCTGCTCAGTTAATGGATCCACCTAATGCAGTAAGTAAACAGATCGTTATTGATATAGAAGGACCTCCTTGTACAGATCCTACTGGTGCCACATGTTATCCAGTTGGAACCTCTTCTGTCAGTTCGAATCTGCTGCTGGCAAGTGATTTCAATCCCGATACAAGTTTCATTATAATGGGAAACATCAACGAAGCCGCTAAAAGAGGAATCTGGGATGCACCCGATTCACTGCTTCAGTATAGCAATAACCCCTTGAACGACGCCAACAAGCTGTCTTATTATTCCATGCCACCTAATACCGACACGACTTGGGATCTGTCTACTTGGCAAAATGCAAATGGACATCTATTCGACCCGCGTTCTGCAAGTGCGTCATTAGGCGAGTATCGCTTTGATGCTATCTTTGATTCTGATGGATTTCCAATGTGTGCTGTGCCAGGAGGAGTTTCACCGGGCTCTGTGATAGGATCGAATTATACATTTGCTCAGCGTGGATGTGTGGCGCCTTTTAGTGTATTTTCTACTGACTTACAAGAGCAATCTCTTGGCACAGCTACTGCAAGTGGCACCGGGTTATCCAACATTCCAATCGCTTGTCAACCTATTGCTTCAAATGGACGAGTTCTGTATCAAAGCTACGCATTGGAATTGAATACATCAACTCTTGGCGGCGTCGATCCAGCCTCCCAATTGTTTCGTGGAGGTTCTTCTTACGCTGTGATGTATTGGTATAAAATGACAAACAGCATCAGCGTTACGGGAGGAGGATCAGTTCTTGTTCTAAGCGTATCAGACGGCGCATCGGATCGACTTCAATTTGGAAACGACCAATTCGGAGAGCCTTATGTCCTGAGATCCAATTCATTCGATTCTAGAACTGCTACGTTCAATATTGACATAAGAGATAGCATATGGCATCAAGTCCTTTGGCAAATCTCTTTCTCCAATGGAAACATTGTAGCACAACTTTACGTGGATGGAATCAGTCAGACTGCATCTCCTTTGATACTTGGGTCCTGGTCAAGCGCGTCTTTTACTCAATTCGATCTTTTGACCGCTTCAATTTCTTCATCTGTGTATCAACTTACTTTCTATTCAGGCGCATCTCTGGTAGATCCAGATGTCTATCATCTTTATGTATGTTCTCAGGCGTGGATGAATTCCAGATGCACTTCCGGTAAAACGACAGAGAAGATATTCATGGCAATGCAAAATATTACCGGGGTAAGTTCGGTGCAATGTATCAGTTCATCTCAGTTGATACAAGCAACTCCTGTGTTTGATGTTGATTATCCTCCACTTCCACCTGTAGATCCTCTCGATTCGAGTTGGAGCATTTCGTTTTGGTTTAGATCTCACTCCGGTCAAGTATTGAATATCAGAGGGGTTCATGGATCCGTTACAGCAACTCTGTCTGGTTCCAGTCTTGTCATAATCGTCAACGGAGTTGCTACATTCTCTGCACCAGATGTACTTGATTCGGAAGCGCATTTCTTTGTTGTGACATACAACGCTGGCATACAAACAGCAGTTGCTTGGATGGATAACTTTCAACTTGGCTCATCGGCGACAAATGTGGCAGCCTTGTCATCTTCTTCTTATGCGTTGTCAGCTACAGTTTGGATGATCAAACTGTATTCGACCGCATTAACACCTGCTCAAGTTTCGACTGAGATGAATTGTGTATTTGATTCAACTCGACTAGATCGTCAAGACTATCTTCCTCCGATTGGATACTGTGCTATAGACATGCCTTATTCTACAACAAAAGGATATTGCCGTCATCCAATGATGTGTAACGGGCACTGTTCTGCTTTCTCTACAATCGATCAATCTACAGGTACATTCGTTGCATCTTTGAATGAATGCGACGATGGATGGAGTGCCCCTGAATGTGTAACTCCATGTTCTCGCATAGATGATACCACGGGCCAGTGCTTATCTAAGATCCAAACTGTTGCTTCTGGTTTAATTCCAAATGGGAAGTGGTGTCAGCTGTTAAAGCATTTCCAGGTCTCAGCTGATGAAAATACACACACATTGACACTGACTTCTCGTTTCTGGGTAGAAGAAGCACAGCTATCAGTTCCAAGTGGCACGGTAACTCAAGTCATAAATTCTGGCGGATGTCCCGTAACAAAGCCGAATGCTCTTAGTAGCTCCACATTTTCTATAAGCATGGTTAATCAAGGGAACCTGGAAATTCAATTGAAAGCTATATTGCTTCCGGACAATGTATTCAATCCTCCTCCAGGAACGCCTGCTGTCGCATGCAGACTTCCATGCTGCAACCTTCTTGGAGCTGATGTGATTATACCAGCATTTTCAAGTTTTCCATACAATCTACCGGATTGCGGCCTTATGACAGTTGTCCTCCAAATACCTGCATCGATCAACAATGGGAATCAAGCCAGTAATTGCAGTGTGTATACCGGTACGATGTTTCGACAAGCATTCGAACAAGCTTCTGCTTCGAATATCGACGTCAATACACAACTCGCTATAGCGACTGCTCAATCAGAGACAAACGCTTTGTTAGCCAATACACTGACCGATGTGTTCTTGCAGATGATGAATTTGCTGATTATACAGGCGAATATCAGCGGAGATAATGGCGCATTTGCTCAATTGCTTCTGGCTCAAAAAGAGCAATTGGCACAGACAAGTTTCAATCCAACTGCAATCGCTGGAAACTTTACGAATCCATTCAACTTGAACGACGGGATAACCGAGCTATTAGCAAGCAGTCAACAGAATCTGCAACAAGCGAACGACGGATTGTCACAACAAACTGCAATAAACCAGCAACTAAATGGACTGAATGTTCAATTGAACACATTAGCAGGAGAAAGAGGGGCCAATCTGATTCAACTGCAAGCTGGTCTGGTCTCTCTACAGAACTCGATTTACGCGACGTTGAATTTAACAGAAAACCATTCAGGCAGCATAAGCTTGCTTGGTTTTATCTCGGATGTGGCAAGCGCTGCTGGTACTGCTGCATCTGCAGTTGTCACAACGGCAGCTCATGCTGGTTCTACGATATTGGATGACGGATTGAACTTATTAGGAGTTGGCTCTAGTGGAATCGGTTCGCTGTTTTCAGGTTTACTCAAAACGTTGGTTTATGTGGCGGTAATCGTACTTGTAGTCTACATCGCGTATAAACTATTCACCAGCAAGTGGCTAAGAGATCAATTCAAAAGCAAACCTAAAAAGGAACGAGGAGAAGGCGAACCAGAACCAAAAACAAAGCCAAGCCAGCAAGATCCAGGAACATCAGGGCAGTGTAATGTAACAATAAAGAAGAATAAACAAAGGGGCAGACCGCCTGCTTATAGGCAGCTGAGAACGACAGAAGAGGAAGAAGAAGACGTTTGAGATATGAGAGAACTTATTCTTGCTTCAGTTTGGTTGTGTTGCCATCTGTCTTTGAAGTTTTATGAAGTTTAAAATACTTAAGAAACTTCTTATTTGTCAAAGTCCAGCTGTTGCTGTCTGGAAATCTCACTTTGATGGTTCCATTTGAAACTTCTTGTACGATCACATATCCAGTGTGTTTCGACCACCAAGTGTCTCCAGGAGATGGCGTGTTCAAACTGGACATTCTCTCTGTGACTAGTTGAGAAATGCGACAAATAAAGCTGTTAGTCCTTTCCGTTGCCAATACGTCTTTCGATATGTCAAGCAATCGCGTCTGGGTGTATCAGGTTATCATCAAGAGCTGCAAAGGGATGGATTGTGGAGCTGATAGCGCAATGGAATATGGAGTTCCGAAAGCAGTTGCTCGAAATTTGAAGTTCGGCCAAACAAGATTCGCTACAAGAGACAACGAATTTCGAATTCAAGTCAAAAAGCGATATTTTACGTCACAAGAAGATGTGAAAGTGGCAAAAGACATCTTTCACGACGTTGCCGATCTAATCGATGCGGATTCTGCTCAACACGTGGATTGTTGGATGATTTACCCGCATGAACTGACTGGATACGAGAATGAACCAGAAGTGGAGCCCGAACCGGAAGCGGGATCGGATGAAGATGATAACAGCGATGACGATGATGATGAACCGACAGAAGAAGACGATGCGTTTGTAGTTGAGAGTAAAAGAAGGAAGCTGAAGCGACAGAGACGAGATCAAAGCGACAGCGACTCGGAATGGGAAGGAGAAGATGAAGAAATGGAAGACGATGAAGAGGAAGAGGAAGATGTGGAATCCCACGGCGTGATCCCATGAAGCAGACAGCAAATAACCGCTTCGTGTCCAAATGGTTTGGTTGGATCGTTAAGATGTTGATACACATCGTCTGTTTTTGGATCAAATGAAAATCCGTCAAATCCGATTATCAACAAATTCTCTCCGTTTTCCATTCTTTCTTTGAGTGATTTGAAATACCGAGTCTTTTGAACCATTTCAGCGTACATCGGGCAGTAGATCTTTTTTCGAGCATTGATGTAGTTATATCGTATACCATCGAAATAAGAGAATTCGACTTTTGCATTCCTTTGTTCTAATACCTTTTTGGGGAATACACGTCGATGACCCTTTGAGTCTGAGAAGTTCTTTCTTCTTCGAATGAAATATTCTTTAGTGATTTCATTGTCAGCGTCAAGTTCGAATGTATATACCTTGAGAGACTGCCAGAAGTTTTCGAATCGAACACAAGGCGGCAACAGCTTACCATTCTCATCGACTTCACAGTGGTCAGTTACAGGACCAATATACATTGGAGATAGCTCCCTTCCGCGTTTATCATCGCTGCAAACACGGATATTGGTGTACCCATCGATCCGTGGGTGACGTTTGTCTTTGATTGAATTATCTCTGTAGAATGGCTGTTTGCCCAGTCGGACGTTGCCATGGCAAGAAGTGGAAACAGCAGATGACGACATGAAAGAGAAAGTACGACAGAATGAAAAATGACAAGGTTTTATCCATTCACTTTTCAAAAATGTCAGATTTTCCAGTTGTAGGAACAATATGGAGATCAATCAGACCGACATTGCGCGCGATGAGGCAAATCATCGTGACCGATGTGTGTCTTTCTGAACATCCTGGTTTTGAACATGTAATATTTTTCAGTGGCGAACAAGGTGGTTCGTGTGGCTTTTTCAGTTTGTCTAGATTCTATTCGGATTACGAACAAGTCACTTTTCAAGATGCCAGGCGCGCCTGATATCGGCAGCACATGGATCAGGAAACCTGCAAGTTCAATCATTGGGATGAACAATGAAGTGGTAGTGAGTGGTGATGCAGACTTTATAAGCACAGGTGAACCAGGCATCGCGTTCACGAAAGTGGCGGATGGACAAACTCTTTTTTACACGCTATCTGAATTCTTGTGTGTGTTTGAGCCGATTTCTGTCAGCAAATCCAGAGAAATGAATTCCTACGTATAGTCTAGTTCTGTAAACAAAGTGTTTGTACCATTAAAATTCAAACTTCCCCTCTTTGTAAAAAGCGATGTACTATTTCTTCATTCTTGTGTTAGTTCTGCTATCTACTCCTTGTCATTTCTGTTCGGCTCAAGTAGGGTATATTGCTTGTACAAATGGACAAATTTCGTATGTATGCCATCAAGATACACAAGAATGTGGAATAGAATCAGCTTCTTGTCGTTGTTTATTTGGTTATTTCCCTTCCAATGGAACCGGATCGCTAGTCTGCACACAGGCTAGTACATCAGTGAGTCGCCCTAATTTTTCACCAGGTGGAAATCCTGGATATTATCTTCGACGAGATTACGCAGATGGATTGCCAGTTGCATCAGAGACTGCATATTACACTTCAGACTCGATTTGCAACGGGAATGGCTTCCAGTTATACCAAAACAACGTTCCTGATACTTTATCTCCAGGATGCTATTGTGCATTCGGATATGTTGCACAACCTGGAGCACGATGTGTATCGCAAGCGCGAACTGATTATTGTTCTTACTTTGGAATGATGCCAAGAGTAGGGGTTGCCTCCTGTAGTTCTTGGTATGAAGGATTCACTTCTAATGCCGATATAACATTATGGGAACAAGGATCTTGTGCCATCGGTGAAACGATGCAGCATCCCAGTTCTCCTCAAGTTGATCCAACGCCTCACAGAGTGAATTGTGATATAGAGCCATACCTAGCTTATTCTCCTTTCAATTTCGCACAATGGAAGTCTTTATTGTGTTACAATGGAGATACACAGACTATATTCACCGGGTTGATTGCTTGGCAAATCTTTTCAGGGGGGGATATAGAGACATCATGTCTGCCGTTGAATTCGTTCTGTGTTCCAAATTACCCGTGTATAGAGGGTAATTTTGACGATACATGGGGTTATTCATCAGAGTTCAACGCGTTGAATAACAACGATGTTCTGTCTAATCTCGCTTTTCAGAGCATCGCATTGCAATTCTTTTCCGGTTGCGTCAAAGAAGGTGAATATCTTCCAACAGGCAGCACAACATGTTTTCAATGCACTGCATTTTGCGAACCTGGCTACGAACATTGTGTTAACAATCAATGTGTGTGCAAAGATGGTTATACCAGATCCATTTCGACCGGTTTATGTAATCCACCTGCATGTCCTCCAAATTTGCATGGGAGTCATTGTGATTTGACATGTCCCACTTGCTCTGCAGTGAACTCGGCATGCGTTATATCCGAAAACAGCGTGTCGTGTGGATGCACGGATCCGACTCAATTGATAGATTTACTGGGGATTGCTTGTACCAATAAGCACTGCGGGGTAGATAGAAGTAATCTGTGTAGCGGAGCAGGAGTTTGCATCCAGGGATATCAATATGAATATTGTATGTGCGATAGAGGCCGAAATGGAAGTCGATGTGAATTCACACAGAGTAAAGGAGATGAATGTGATTGCGGCGTGAGATGGGATAATGGACATGTTGTTGATTCAAAGACCCCTCTTCCATCTGGTATATACATTCTTGATGACTGCGGTGGAATGCCTTATTGTCCATCGATCGGTTATCTTGGAAGAAATGGATTTGTTGGATCTGGAGCGGTTCCAGTTGGATCTGTCGAACAAGCTCAATATCTGTGTTACAAAGACGGGTTTTGTGATGGATTTACGATAACAAATGTGCTTCAGTATTGGTCGATGACCAGTCAGCCACAGCATCCAAATCCTGTGTTTATAGCCATCTTCTTCTCGAATCGAGTAGGAATAACACCATTGACGACATCCGACGTAAGTTCATCTACGCGATTCTATCTAATAGATCGTTCATCTGCTTATCGATGCAGTTCGCTCAACTTCGATTTGCAATTCTACTACTCTATGCAGGGGTTCCAGAACGTTGCGAATATCTATCAATATTGCAGATCGAATGTCAATTATACAGTTTTCCTTCCTCCTTGCAATGTCGATCAATCTTACTGGCCCACTCGATATTATCGATACGTGGGACATTTGGAACGAGCTTCTCCTAATGCCGGATGTGATTTGCTTCCAGTAATCTACGATCCATATTCATACTGTGGGGTATCTCGATGCCTAACCGTAGGTTATAACCAGCCTTGTAATGGAAATGGATATTGTGTTCAAGATCCAGATAATTCGTATAGCTGCCAATGCAAGACATTCTTCACTTCTAATATCGATAGCAGCAGGTATGGATTAAATGGACAACCTGCTTGGATTGGCAGTGCGTGTCAATTCAGCGTCGCAGAGCTCTGTGTGGCCGGACAAGAAGCTGTTTTGTGCAGTGGATATCAACAAGCATGTAAAGCCAAAAAGGCATGGAACGGAGAGTTTTTTCTTTTGAACTTCGCAGATGGGTTTCATGATGACTATATTCCTGCCTGCGATTGCACTGGACTTCCTGCTAAAGGGCAGTACTGCGAAGAGACATTATGTGGTACTTCTTGTCAGCTACTTGGTCCAGATTCAGGAAGTTGTATGCTAAATCCAACGACGGGAGCTTATGCGTGTCAATGTGGGGTTAATGCATTAGGAACGTATTGCGAAATCGATGCCAGCGCATGCGTTTATAACGGGTTGCAATGTGCTGGACATGGGACATGCATCGTAAACGGAACAACTACAAATTGCATATGCTCTGAAGGATTCAAAGGTGTTCATTGTGAAAACAGCGATTGTCCCAGTTCATTGATGATACCAGGCCACGGAGATTGTACGAATAACATCTTGACTGGATGCTTCCCTGTTTACACCGGAACTCGATGCGAAGTGGATAATTGTGCATTCTGGGGCGGATATGCAAAATCAGCAACCGCTTGTGTCTGCGATTCGTCAATAGGATACGCTCCTTTGTTTAACGGAGCAGTTGTCCCAACTTGCTGGCCACAATGTCCTACTCCTATAAACAGTTCGATTATATGCGGAGATCCAACAAGTCATTGTTATCAGCATCAATCTGATTCTTCTAGATATGCTGAATGCCAATGCGGATCACAATACATCTTGAATCCGTCAACCGGATTATGTACAGGAAGATGTGGTATTCACGGGACTTATAGTACATCATTGAAAAAATGTCAATGTAATACGGGATACACAGGAAGTCTGTGTGATCAATCAGTTTGTTCGAATGGGGGGATTTATTCATTCGAACTTGGTCAATGTAGCTGCCCAGAGCCCTATACGTCGCAGAGTCAATGTACTCAAAACACATGTGGGAATAACGGAGTGGTGATTGGATGGGAAACAGCGAATGCGACAAGCCCGTTCCAGTGTTCATGTCGTGATCCGTATAGGCCATTTGACGAGACAGAACCATTCAATTGTGCTGGAGATTTGTGCGGAGATATGGGAACCTTGTATCCATTTTGGCAATTCCAGACGAGAGATAAGTGGTGTGTGTGCGACGAAGGAGCGGTGACAATTCTACCGGACCAGTTTTGTGTGAATTTCACTGCAAGTGGAAGAAATGTAACAAGCGGAGTTATAAACAGAAGCACGTTGCGTGTAGAGCACATTGCTTCGTTTGTTTTGTTTGTCACAACAGGAATTTTACATTTATTGTAAAGTCTCACATTCGCCATGAGCATCGAATTGCTTCCGCATAGCGGTTCTATTTGGAGATCTAAGACAGACGGCCATCTCATACGCGTGATCAACGCCGAGTTGCTCAACATCAACGATGAACAGTTTTGCGCGGTGTCCTTCTGTGTCACAGCGTATCCAACACAGCCGATTTTCTCGTTGTTCACCGAGGACGACGATCATTTTCGCAGAGAATACGAATTGGTAAACAGAGACTTTATTGATCAGAGTTTAACCAGACAAAAATTATCCCTTGTCCGATGAGACGCAGAAGCTGGTTTTGTTGGCTTTTTGCTCTCGTAACATTTCACTTGTTTCATTTTGAAGCAATTCCTTCGCACTTAACCGGTTTGTCGGTCTTGAATTTCTCGATAAACGATCTCGGGTCTAACTCGTGAAGAAATCCAATTTGTTTCGAACATCCTCCGCAATCGAACTCATATTTCGTTCTGAACGAGAGCAAATCGATATCATTCCTTTGAGTTTGCATCGTATAACGATACTTCTTGGATAAATGATCGAATCGTGAAATGATAGCGATGTCGGCACCGTCTTTGCACATTGCATTCGTAGCAGCTTCAACGAGTAAAGTTGAATCAACAATTCTTACATTATATCCGAAACAATGATAATGACCCGCTTTCGATGCAAGGCCTTTTCCCAAACTCGCTGTCTTTTCGACATAATTCGAGCCCATGCTCACGATTGTCTTGATCGTGAGCATTCCTTTAATTGCAAATCTGAGCCACTCGTCATTGACATCGTGTGTATAAATAAATTCCATCAACGCTTTCGCTGAGAGTTCCATCTCTTTTCCGAATGCTTTTTGGTGTATACAACGAAGGAACACTTTGGCGTCTTCATTTTCAGGGACAAACCGAGGCGCGTACATCTTGATGATGCGATCAGAAACTTCCGAATCTCCTTCCTGGAATTCGATAAGGACGACGTTGGACGAGAGGTCGTTGTATTTTTTGAGACTTCCAGCGAACCCGTAGATCTCAACAGCAGCGGATTTCTCGGCGATCGCCTTGATAGCCTCAACGGAGAAGTACGAACCGAATACGACAGCGAGTTGAATGGACGAAGGGAGAACATCTTTGATTTCATTTGTATCACATCCAATCAGCTGGAACTTTTGATATTCTTGTAGAATCACAGCAGCGACGCGCTCGGAGATACGTACGTTGTTGCGATAAATAACAACCGATGGAAGAGAAGAAGAGGACGACGAAGTGGAAGCAGACATGTTGTAAATAGAAGAAGAGAGAAGAGAAAGAGAGAAAGAGAGAAAGCAGGTTTGAAGAATGAAAGAAAAGAGTGAAAAGAGGATGCTCTTAGTCTGGCGAAACGTTCCAGATCGTTTCACAATTTGGATTGCGGAGTTTCAAGTCGTTTCAGAAAAGCAAGAATTTTATTTCAGGGCGAAACACAAAAATCGACAACGAGCCCCGCGAATTAGACCAGAGCACCCTCTCGGGCACAAAGGGACAATCCCTATTTCGCTGCATTGCTATTAACATCCACAGCAATCGTGATTCGATTCATCACAAACAGGAGGCGGGGTGATCGCGCGTTGAACACGAACGAGAGGCGTGTATTTCCATGCTTGATCGTCTTCTTTACACACCAAACGTAGCTTGATTTCACGGCGTCCAGCTTCATCGTATTCTTTGATCGGGTGAGTTGTCCCGAATATTTGATCGGAATGCGCTCCGAGTCCAGTTGCTCCAGATGAGTATTTCGGTTTGGCCACTGCGTCTGACAATGTAAAATCACCTGACACTTCTCTCCTTTCTGACGACCGGGTTTGGTATGACAAGGACATTGATCGCATTGCACCTGCATGAAGAGTTGCCCCGGGAAGCGGTGGTGCAGAGTAACATTTATCATAACTAGAAGAAGCACATAATGCGAATGAACGCACATTGTCCAGTTCTTTCTTTTTCTCCGGTTTGAATACCACATGAACCACTCCGTTCTTCGATTCACCAGCTTTGATGCCAGCGTCTTGAGCTTCTTTGGTGGTATCTCGGAGGAAAGTGAATTTCTTCGCTTCGTTTTCTGGGCGTTCGATTGGATTCTTGATCTTTTGGTACGGCGATAAGATCCACGTCCCGCTTTCTTTCCCGTCAATAGTAAGATTCACTTCAGTTCGAGCGCAACAATTGTTTTCCAGATAGATAGCATATTCAGTCTCGTGAGCGAGAGCCACATACCCATTAGCAGCAATTGGAACTTTCTGTCCCTTGACGACGATTCCCACAGCGAAGCAGCCTTCGGTGAGCACGGGGAAAGAAGGGGAATAAGAAGAAGACGACATGATGAGCGGAGAGCAAAATGAAAAATGAAAAGTAAAACGTTTCTGTTTGCCATCGGGAGTCAGCGTTTCAGGTCGTTTCACTTTTTGGCCGTGCCACTTGGTTGCATTTTCGTTCAGCAGAACACGGATCTCTTTCATTCTTCAAATCGCCATATGAGCAACCTTTTCCTTGACATTATAATCAGCTTCTGTTATTCCCTTTCATTTTTGTTCGTTGCTCGCGCCTTTTACGAGGACTGGATGTCGGTTGAAATGATTAGATCAAGTGATCCTTCTGTCTCGTCTTCTTCTTCCTCTTCGTCGTCTGGCAAGCCCCTTCCACTGGCATTGAGACGCCCTTTCAAATTTGTTGTTCCAGAAGGAACCGACACAGAGCTTTATGAATGTCCTATTTGTATGGAATTGTATCATGACCCGGTGCAACATGCTTATTGTGGAGGAGTGGCGTGTCGTCAATGTTTTATCGATGCCAAGTGGAAATGTCCCGGTTGCAACAAAAAAGTCACCAACAGCGATCTTGTTCGGATCAATTCCAAAATTACCAACAAACTGGATGAATTCGATGTGAAATGCAACGAGTGTTCAACTACAATGAAATACCGGTCTTGGTCATCTCATCAGAAGGATGGATGTGAAGTTGAATGCCCTGGTGGATGCGGGAAGAAGATGAAGAAGACGTTGATTGAATCGCATCAAAGATCAGAATGCCCAGAAGCATCTGTTGTATGTGAATCGGTTAACGTGATGTACCAACTCGGTATTGCCAACAAGTGTCTTTGTCGTTGGACCGGTAAACGAAAGTCAGAGAAGTCGCATGCATGCGTCCATGCCAATGTTATGCAATTTCTCGTTCCAGCAGCGGAAAACAACAAGAAACGACGAACCCCGCTTATTTTCAAAGGAATGAAAGTGGATTGTAAATTCAATTCCGAGCCATGGCAAATAGGCGAAGTGTTAGATTTCGATCAAGATGGACTTTGCGTCAATATCAGAACAGGCAACCTCTATTTGAACCTGGTTCCTCTTGGTACATATACAAACAGGGATTCTTCCTCTTCCTCTTCTTCTGCTCGAAATGCTCGCCGAATCGAACGACTTATTGATATGGACGAGGAATCTGCTGAACTAATTGCATTAGAAGATGATATAATAGAAGAAATCGATCCGTTTTTGTCCAGTTCGTCTGAAGAAGATGATGATGCTGTGTCACACGTCGAGCGTCTTATATCCCGTTATCAAAATGAAAATGACGATGTCGACGAACCAGCACCTGCCCCGGTTGTAGTCCCTGCAGGACGACGTGATACGTTCGTATACAGAAGAGAAGGCAGCCAGTTTCTCTTTAGATTAAGTCCAACTGAGTCCATGAAGGCTGCTACTCTCATCTCCAGACGCCCCGCAAATGGCGTCATCGTTTCTGTGTATCCTTATAATACTTGTTCCGAAATATCTCGATCTGATCCAAGACTTGAGATTCGACGCCCGTCAGCTTCACGCCGATCTCATTTGATAAAGTTCGTTGTTGGTGGAGTCGTTGGAGTTACTGATACGCTATCGGGACGAGTGACGAATAAGAAGATAACAGCGGTCGTTGGAAGCCTGATTACACTTGAAAACATGCTTATCGTCAGCAAATCTGACCCGATATTGAAAGTATCACAAAGAGCGGGGATTCGAGTTTACGAAGGATCGTTGGTCGAATTGATCCAATATGGATCTACTACATGCAAAGCAATTGTTTGCACAATCGACTTTATTCAAGAGAGAATAAAAGCACGGCGGTTTAATGCACTAACCAATAATCTTGGCTCTTGTATCACGTATACATTTTCTGAATTTGAAGATACTGTCCGCGTTTAAAACAATTCAACAACAGCTTGAGGTGTCACGTTTCTCTTTTTCTTTGTCATCTGGATCCGGGTAGTTTTCTATTTCAATCACTCTTTGTCTTTGTGTGTGTCCTCTGTGTGCTATTTCTACAAAATCGAGAAACACTTCTTCTATGTCTGTTGTTTGCT
>Ga0134128_10002182_pt1 | contig 24419 bp, 20 predicted proteins | sample KB31754_FD_96462 | JGI IMG/M metagenome (GOLD analysis project Ga0134128, IMG submission 96462) | Terrestrial soil microbial communities with excess Nitrogen fertilizer from Kellogg Biological Station, Michigan, USA - KB3-175-4 | ecosystem: Environmental > Terrestrial > Soil > Unclassified ...
CCCGATCCTGAGGGCGCCCGCAAGCTGATAGAGGAAGCCGGCGCCTCTCCTCAGCAAACCATCATCATCGGCGACTCATCCGTTGACATCCTGACCGGCCAGAATGCCGGGACGTGGACCTGCGGCGTCACCTACGGCTTTGCCCCTCAGACCCTGCAGACCCCTCCGCCCGACCTACTGGTGGATTCTCCCGCGGAGCTCGCCCAGGCGCTGGGGTGAGCGCAGTAGCCTGTACCCAGTAGCCAGTTTCGCGGACCACCTGAGAACTGGCTACTAGCCACCGGGTACCGGGCACTAAGAACGTTGACAACTCCCTCCATCCCGCCCCACACTGCTCCCAACCCATGCTCAACGGCAACTTCGGTTTTACTCCGGCGGAGTTGCGCCAGGTGCGCGCGCTCAAAACGCCGCACGGCATTCAGCGCTTCCTGGACGAAATTGATTACCACCTGGCTGACACCGCCTGGTCGCCCCGCCGCGTGCTGCGCGAGGGCACCGCTCATTGCCTGGAGGGCGCCATCTTCGCCGCCGCCGCCCTGCGCGTCATTGGTTACCCGCCTGTGGTCATTGACCTGGAAGCCGAGCACGATACCGACCACGTGGTCGCCGTTTACCGCATGGGCGCCGCCTGGGGCTCCATCGCTAAGTCCAATTACTCCGGCTGTCGCGGCCGCCAGCCGGTGTATCGCAACCTGCGCGAGCTGGCCCTCAGCTACTTTGAAGGGTATTTCAACCTGCGCCGCCAGCTTTCTCTGCGCGCCTTTTCCCGTCCCGTGAATCTGGCCCGTTTCGACCAGCTCAACTGGATGTCCACCGACAAACCGGTCTGGTTCATTCCCTTCTACCTCTTCGAGGTCCAGCATTACCCTTTGCTGAAGCCAGGCATGGCCAAACGCCTGGCCCGCCTCGACCAGCGCTCCTTTGAGGCCGGCCTGGTCGGACATCGCTGGAATCATAAGGACAAGTAGTGAGAACCAGGAGTGGGGAGGCAGTGATAGGTAGTTAGTAGCTAGCTGTTGGCAAACGGAAAACCCTTTCCTAAACAAATAGGGCGACCCGCAGGTCGCCCTGACTTGCCATTCGACCTAACTCAGCGGTGCGGTGTGGAAGACGTGGAAGCGGGGTGCGACGATCCCGCATGCGGCGCCGAACCCATGGAGCGGTACCCGCCAAAGCCGCCCATGCGTTCCCCACCCATGCGCGGCGCCGTCATGGCCGGCGAGCGGGCAATCGAACCGCGTGGACCCAGCATGGTTCCGTGGGGTCCCATGGTGCCTCGGTTGATGGAGCGGCCCCCTTGTAGAGTGCCGCCGTGCACGGGAATGCTGGTCACCATCCGTCCCGGCCTGCCGCCCGCTACTGCCGCGCGAGTTCCGATCGCATCTTCACGCACACCCATCGGCAACGGCCTGCGTCCCGTCGGATTCACTGGTACGGTCGGATGATTGGCCACCGTAGTCACCGGCGGGGCCGGAGCCCGGAACCCGGTCGGAGGATCCACAATGGCGGGGGCGGCGTTCCAACCGTAGAACCCGCCAGGCTGCCAGGCCCATCCCATGCCTGGAACGAACGCCCAGTTGCCGTAGCGGTAGGGCATCCACCCCCAGGGATACTGCGATATGAACGTGTAGCCCACGCCCGGACACCATGACCAGGCGCCGTTCATAAAGGGATCCCAGCCCGCACCCATGTAGTAGGGCTGCCACAGCCAGCCCCACCCCGGCTGGTAGAAATAGTTACCGTAGTAGTTCAGGTCCGCCAAGCCGTAGCTGTAAGGCCAGGAACCGGTAACCGCATTGCCGTAGTTGTACTGGTTCTGGAACTGCCCTTCCTGCTTATTCCACTTATCGTACTGGTCGGACGGCACACCCTTAGCAACCTCATAGGTGCCGTTTTCACCCAGGTTGATGTTCAAAGTGTGATTTTTGGCCACCTTCACTTCACCCGACGGCCCCTGCACTTGCAGCTCGCCCTTGGTTACTGAAAGCTTCACCCGGGTATTGTTGCGGCTAACACGAAACGCCGAAGCATCCTTGATGGCCAGGTGCTGATTTCCAAACTCGACAGTGAATTCGTTATTCTTCTGCTTGCCAACGTTGAAATACGCGGTACCCTGGTTGACCGCGACCGTGCTCACTTTGGCGCCGGTATCGTGCAGGAACAGCTGCGGGAATTCTACGATGGTGTCCGGCGTGAGACGCACGGTGCTGCCATCTTCAAACTCCACTTCGGCCAGTCCCCCCTCCTTGGTCCACAGCTTAGCCCCCTGCGTAATGGGCATATTGCGAAGGGCTTTTTCGTAACCGGTGCCGTGGTCAATCTGCACCTCGCCATCCAGGTCGCTCAGGCGAACAATTCGTACCTGACTATCGGCGAGCGCGGAGATGGTGAACAGGCCGCAGACAAAGACCGCCAGCAGGAGCAGCAATTTGCTTACTCGCTGGGTCATGGGAAACTCCTGGGGAAATCCTCTCCCTCATTAGACGTCTGTATTGTACCCCCGGTTGCAATCAGAGTTGTCAAATGCCCGCCCAGTGGCTGCGGACAACAACTTTGCGGAGTGCCGCCTGATAGGATTAAGCGGTCGCATGAAAGCCGACATCCACGTAGACATCGTCCAGAGCCGGGTCACCACTTCCCGCCTGCGCTTGGCGCCGGCCACCATTGCCAGCCTGGAAGCGGAGCTGCGCCACGACCATGCTGCCCTTGCGAAGCTGCTGTCAGTCCAAATACCCTCCGGCTGGCCGCCCCACCTCTACGACGATGACGCTTGCCTCTACTCCCTCAATAAGCTGCGGGAATCCCCGGCCCAGGTCGGTTGGTGGACTTGGTACATCCTGCTGCCGCTGGCGGGGGGCAAACCGCATCTGGTGGGCGTTGGCGGATTCAAGGGACCACCCGTTCACGGCGTGGTGGAGATCGGCTACGGCATAGTCGGGGGGTTCCAACGCCGCGGTTATGCTACGGAAGCGGCAGCCGGTCTGGTGTGCTGGGCGCGCGCTCACCCTGACGTGCGCATGGTCGCGGCCCACACCTTGCCCCAACTCACTGCCTCCATTCGTGTGCTGGAGAAGAATGGATTTGTCCGGCGCGGCACCCCTGCTGAGGAAGGTGCGATTCGTTTCGAGCTGGATTTGCCGGCTTAACCGCCTGATGTCGCCATCAACGCTGGCGCGGAGCCGCCGAGCCCATCTGCAGCAAACGCCGCGCATGTTCCTGGTCAATGTGCATGACCTGCGGATCGCTGGCTATCTTCTGCAGGATCGAGGACACCGCCTGCAGTTCGTCCAACTCTCCTTCATTCGCCATCTGGTCCATGCGCTTCAATTCGTCATCCAGGCCCAGTTTCTGGTGATCGTAGTAATACTGCAGCCGGCGTCCGAATTCCAGGGTGGTGGAAATGCCTTGGAAGATATGCGTCAACTCCTGAATCTGCTGGTTGCTGGAGTAGTTATACGTGGTCGAATTGTTGGTTTTTTCGTCGGTGTAATACAGGGTTTTGATGCCGGTGTTGGCCAGCCGGCCCTTGTGATATTCGTAATCGCCTTTGAAGTCATGCAGCTTTTTGGCCAATTCGAAGATGCGCGTTCGGGCCGGCTGCGAGATCACAAACTTCATGATATATGGATCTCCCTCCATATCTCCAGGCACCGGACTGGAGCGGTATGCGGCTTTGCCCGTACTTTCCACGGAGATGGAGTAGTAGGGCGGCACCGAGCCGGGCAATTCCAGAGAAAAGCTGACGATGGGCTCGGGGGTGAAGGTTCGCTGCGGATGCAGGTCCGGAACCTGCGCCGCCAGCGCGAGGGCAAAGAGTAACAGATTTGAAACCAGCGTCCACCGGACAACTCGCATAATTGATTCCCTAGCTGTGTGCAGCCGCCTGGCGGGCCAGCGTTGCCGCCGTATGCAGATGACAGATGGCGATGGCCAGCGCGTCCGCGGCATCGGAAGGCTCGGGCAAGGATTCCAGGCGCAACAGACGGCTGACCATCTGCTGTACCTGCGACTTTTCCGCTCGGCCGTAGCCCACCACCGCCGACTTGATGGCCAGGGGCGCGTACTCGGTTACCGGCAGCCCGGCAGCGGCCGCCGCCAGCATGGCGACTCCGCGTACCTGACCCAGCTTTAATGCCGACTTGACGTTTACCGCGTAGAACACGTCTTCGATGGCTACATTCTCCGGTTGATGCTGCTGGATCAGTTCGCCCAAGCGGCCGAAAATTGTGTTGAGCCGAGCCGGCAAGGGTTCGCGGCTGTTCAAATGGATGGCGCCCACTGCCAGGCAAATCAGGCGGCCCTCCGGGGCTTCCTCGACTACGCCATATCCGGTGTACTCGGTGCCGCAGTCAATGCCCAGGACCCGCATGGCAAAAATCTTACACCATTCATAATTGCCAGCCGCTGCTTGGAGGCGTGTAGCTGGACCTGAGCTGCTGCTCGAGTTACCAACCGGGGGCTTCCAGCTACTGGAAACAGGTCCCGTGCTCCCGGCGAGCCACCTTGCTCCAGCCGTAGCACATCCAACAAATGCCGCCGTTTCGTCAAACCTGAGCCAGTCGTGTTTTTGAGCACACGCGGAAATGAAGAGAGAGCTCGCATTTTTAGCAGCGTTGCTGGTCCTGGGCTTAGGGACGATCCTGCCGGCCCAGTCCTGGCCAGACCATGAGCCGCAGGACTCTTCTCAGAATGAGCCCCTAGTAGTGGCAGGACCGATTCCGGAAAAGATTACCAGCACCTCCGCCCTGGTGTGGTGGCAGACGACCACCCCGGAGGAGAGCATCCTGGTATACGGCACTGCTCCCAACGACCAGCGTTTTCGCGTGCAAAGGCCCTGGAGAACCACCACTCACGAAGTCAGCGTGAAAAAGCTACAGCCGGCCACCACTTACTATCTCGGAATACTGAAATCCGACGGCTCCAGGAGCGCCGTCGGCCAGTTCACCACCCAGCCGGTCGGATATACCCGCGACAACAACGTACGCATCACAAACGGGCCGCTCTTCGAGCAGATAACTCCTGATTCCGCCACCATTGCCTGGTCCACCAACCGGTCCTCCTCGTCTCTTGTCCGCTACGGTCCTGACCCACAACACCTGGACCGGACGGCGAAGGCGCCGTGGTCCCCGGCGACCCACCGGGTTGTGCTTCGAGACTTGCAGTCCGATACCCGCTATTTCTTCAGCATTGAATCCAGCCAGCCGGGCGAAGACTCGGCAGGGGACTCGGGAGCCGACCAGCCTTCGGCTACCAGTGCACCCCCCGCCCAACTCTACAGTTTCCGCACTCTCTCCCGCGGGCAACAGGCCCTTAACATCGGCCCCCAGCACTGATCCATTCTGCGGCGACAGGCTGCGCGGTTCAGGAATCTTCTCGCGGCTACCCCAATCACACTCTTCCGTGATGACGCGGTTGTTCTTGACAATGCTTCCCCTTCCCGCTTCACAGTTTTCGCTGGCAAACGTGATAGTCTATTTTCTTCCCGTCAAGGCGAGGTTCAGGGCCGAGCCGAAAGGATCGCCGAGCGCGGTTCTCCACCTGCCTGGGCGAGACTATGAGGTGATTGGAGCAGCAGATGAAGGTTGGAATCCTTACCGGCGGCGGTGATTGCCCCGGGCTCAACGCCGTGATTCGGGCGGTCGTGCGCAAGGGCGTTTTTCACCACAACGATGAGTTCGTCGGCTTCCTGGAAGGATGGCGGGGCGTGCTGGAGAACAAGACCGAGCCGCTCGACCTTTCTAACGTGGGCGGCATTTTGCCCCGCGGGGGCACCATTCTGCGCACTTCGCGCACCAATCCCGCCAAGTATGAAAACGGCCTCGCCCGCTGCATCGAGAATCTCAAGGCAAATAGCGTAGATGCCCTGGTGGCCATCGGCGGCGATGACACCCTCTCCGTCGCCCTGCGCCTGCATCAGATGGGTGTCAAGGTCGTGGGCGTGCCCAAGACCATTGACAACGACCTGAGCGGCACCGATTTCACCTTCGGTTTCGATACCGCCGTCAACGTGGCCACCAGCGCCATTGACCGTGTTCACACCACGGCGGAGGCCCACAACCGGGTCATGGTGGTCGAGGTCATGGGCCGTGATTCCGGCTGGATCGCCATGTACAGCGGCATTGCCGGGGGCGCCGACGTTATCCTTATCCCCGAAAAACCCTTCGATATTGAAGAAGTGGCTGAAACCATCCGCCTGCGCCACGCTCGCGGCCGCTATTTCAGCATCGTGGTGGCAGCGGAGGGCGCGAAGTTCGCCAGCGATACCGACCACCAGCACGGCGCCCCCGTGGTCAGCACGGTGGGTACTGATGAGTTCGGCCACGTTCGCCTGGGCGGCATCGGCAACATTTTGGCCCGCGAGATCGAACGCCTCACCGGCTTTGAAACCCGTGCCGTGGTGCTGGGCCACATCCAGCGCGGCGGCTCACCCAGCGCCTTTGACCGCGTGCTGGCCACCCGCTATGGCATCGGCGCCATTGACATGGTGCACCGTGGCGAGTTCGGCTGCATGGCCGCCTTGCGCGGCAACAAGATTGTCTCCGTTTCCCTGGCCGAGGCTATCGGCGAGAACCGCAAGGTGGACCAGGACCTCATTGAGGTGGCCATCGGCATCCTGGACAAGCTCAAGGACACCGACAAATCCAAGGAAGTGGTCACCCGCTAGCAGCATGTGGGCACAAGCGCTTTCGCCTGTGCCCTGCCGTCCTGAACCGCACAATCTTGTAATCCCGCTCACCACCCCTTGTGACAAATGTCACAGTATGCCGTTCACCGACGTTCCATAATGAAAATGCCGGGGCTGTGAGTCCGCCTGCTGCAAGGAGGAACGACTATGAGAGCCTGGGCATTGGCTGTGTTGGTTGCGTTGCTGGGCTGCGTGGCGCTGGCTGCCAATCAGGCGCCCGCCAAGGGCACCGCGCCCAAGTATGACAAGGCCACAGAGGTCAAACTCAAGGGCACCGTGATGGATGTTCGCAACTACGAATGCCCCATCAGCGGCACCATGGGCGCCCATGTCACGCTGAAGCTGCAGGATGGCAGCACGATTGAACTACACCTTGCCGCCACCAAGTACGTGAAGAGCTACGAAATGGTCTTCAACAAGGGCGACGAAATCGAGGTCACCGGCTCCAAGGTGAAGTTCAATGGCGCCGACACTATCCTGGCGCGCGAAATTACCCGCGGCCAGGACTCATTCGTCTTCCGCGATGAAAACGGAAAGCCGGTTTGGTAAAAGAGCCAGTAATTGGCACGCACTGGGTAGCTGGCAGGCCCCTGACAGTTGCTGACTCATCAGCCGTGTGCGACCAAATTTTTCGGCCGAGCGAACCAGGGAAAAAGGCGCGGACCTTCCGCGCCTTTGTTGTTCTCTGATCTCCGGTAACGCGGCAAACTGCGGCTTTCAATTGCCCGATTACAAATTCCTCAATTACACAATTTCCCGACTCCGGCCTGCTGAGCCCGCCCTGCTTCAGGAAACTACCTCCAGTGCTCCCGGCAGCACTTCCAGCTTCTCGCAATGCAGCCGCAAGACCTCGCCATCCACCATCACGTCCACGGGCGCGTCCAATTGGAAATCAATGCGCGTTGCCGGATGCCGTTCCGCCAGCCGGTGCCTGATATGGGTTCCGTCGTACAGGCCGGGCAGGTTCCGGAGCAGCCCCAGCCGCCCAATCGGTCCCCAGCGCACATACTCGATCAGGCCGTCGGCAATTTCGGCGTTGGGCGCGATCATCATCTTGCCGCCGGTAAACTTGCTGTTATTGAAGGTAAGAAACAGGCAGCGCCGCCGGTCAGCGGTGCCATCTCCGTTCACCCGCAGCGGGAAGGCCCGCCGGTCCAGGCGGGCCAGGCACACGAACAGAGCCAGCAGATATCCCAGCTCCCCCATATTTTTGAAGCGGCGGATGCGCACCGCGGCCACGTCGGCGGCAAAACCCATGCTCAACAGGTTGATGTAATGCAGCACGCCTTCGCGATGGGTGAGCCGCAGCACGTCGCACGGGCGCCGTTTTCCCGTCAAGAGAGCCTGGCTTGCATGCTCCAGGCCGCGCTCGCTGAAGTCGCGCAGAAAGGAATTGCCGGTGCCCAGGGGCAGAAACGCCAGGATTGGGCGCTCGCTGCCGTCTGCCTGGGGAAATAATCCGTTGACGATTTCGTACGAGGTACCGTCGCCGCCCACGGCCAGAAAATTGCGCCAGCCGCGCCCATAAGCATGGCGCACAATATCGGTGGCGTGTCCCGGCCGGCTGGTCTCTGCCAGTTCCAGTTCGATTCCCCCGGCGCGCAATCGCCCCAGCGCCTCATCCACCAGCTTGCCGCAGCGGCCTCCGCCGGCGGCGCGGTTCACCACCGCCAGAAAGCGCCGGTTCAAAGCGGCACCACCGCCGAATTGCGCTCCGGAAGTTCCCGCGTAATTTCTTCGGCCAGCACGATGCGCTTGATCTTCAATGACGCGGTGCGGGGAAAATCGCGCCCCCACAGCACATAACCGCCTACCCGTTTGAAATCGGGCAAGCTCCGGTTGCGGGCTGTCAATTCGCTGCGCAAGCCGTCGCTCAGTTGCTGCTCCTGGTCGAGATGCAGCACCATGACCAGCGCGTCCTTGCCCATCCCGCTCTTCGGCCACAGGTAATTGGAGGCGAAGATGCAGAATTCCTTGGCCCCCAGCCCTTCGAACACATTCTCAATGTCTTCGGGATAAATGTTCTTGCCGCCCTCGGTCACGATCATGTTCTTCTTGCGGCCAAACAACTGCAAATGGCTCATCTCATCTATGCGGCCCAGGTCGCCTGTCAGGAGCCAGCCGTCCACAATCGTTTCCGCCGTAAGTTCGGGGTCATCGAGGTAATGCGACATCACCGTGCGGCTGCGCACCGCCACTTCGCCAATCCCCTCGGCATCGGCATTGACGATCTTCACCTCCATCCCGGGCAGCGGCTTACCCACGGTGTCTGCACGGAAGGGCTTGAAGTCGTTCAGCGCAACCGCCGTGCCTGCCTCGGTGAGTCCGTAGCCGTTGGCCACCGGAATACCAAGATCGTAGAAGAACTGCAGCGTGGCCGGTTCCATGAAGGCGCCGCCCACAAAGAGAGCACGGAGTTCCCCGCCAAATGCCTGGTGAATTTGCGGCAGCACCTGCCGGCTGAGCGTCAGGTTGGAGCGCCGGCGGGTGAAAGCTCGATTAATCGCAATCAGCCCGTTGAGGGCGGCGCGGCGATGGCGCGGCAACTCGGCAAATTTTGCCTTGAATCCCTTTTCCAGGTTCTTCAGCACCAGCGGCACCAGGCTCATGTAGGTGATTTTGTATCGCGTAAAGGCTTCGCGAATGTATTCCGGACGCAGGGTGCGCAGGTGCACCACGCAGGCCCCGCAGACGAATGGCCCGATAAAGCCGACCATGAAATCAATGGCATGGTTGGTGGGCAGAATGCTCAGGTAGCGCACGCCCGGCCAGAAGGGGTACCACGCCGTCAGAGAGCGGCACTGCTCCAGATAATTCTCGTGGGTGAGCACGCAGCCCTTGGGCCGCCCGCCCGTGCCGGAGGAATACACGATGCAGGCGGTGTCCTCCCTGCGGCGCGTGATAAACCGCGGCACGGCGCTGCTCTTCGCGTCCTCCCAGCGCCGTGCCCGGCCGAGTTCGGCTTTCGCCGGAGCTTCCGTAACCAGAACAACTTCGGCTTTGAGCTCCCTGAAATCGGGCGCGGTCATGATGGCGCGCCAGAGGTGGTATTCGACAATAAGAAATCGCGCCCGCGAGTGCGCTAGCAATTGCAGTTGTTCGGCAGCGGTCAGCTTATAGTCCAGCGGAACGATCACCCCGCCCCCGTAGAAAATGGCGTAGGCGGAAATCAGCCACTTGGACTGGTTGGTCATAATGATGGCTGAGCGGTCGCCTTCGCCTAGACCCATTTCCTGAAGAGCCGCCGCCAGGGGCAGCGCCGCTTGTTTGAAATCGGCGTAGGTAAGCCGGCAGTTTTCCCGCTCCCGGTCCGCTTCGATCAGGCACACCTCTCCGGCAAAGCGCTCCAGAGCATCGCGCAGCGCCGCTCCAAGGCAGCTGCATTGCGTCAGGTCAAGCATGAAATGTATTCACCAAAGAGACACGCAAATTGACGATTGTAGATTTACGATTGACGATTGAAAAAGCAAAGAAGCGCGCCCGGCAACCAGAATACTGGATCAACGACATCAAGCCGGATTGTGGCTCAGGCTTGATGTCGCCAAAAACATTCTTTCAACCTGTAAGTCTTGAGTCTGTTGTCCTCTATGTCTCCGTGTCTCCGTGGTGAATCAGAGTCTTGATTGGATACGCTCGGCCAGCGTGCGGAAATCGCTCACGCCCTGCAACTCGTAGTCTGGCAGCTCCACCTGGAAATGGTTTTCCAGCCGTGTGAGCAGTTCCAGCGCCTGCAGGCTGTCAATCCCCAGCTTCTGGAAGAAGTCGTCGTCCGGCGCCAGCTTTTCCCGCGGCACTTTGAAGTGAGTGGCCGCGAGCACCATTATTTCGTCCAGGGTTTGCTCGGGAGTGCGCATTACTCCTTCAGTTTCTCCATGGCCGCGGTGTCGGCTTCCGTGCAGGTTGTTTCCACATCATAACCAAGATAGTGATAGCGGTGCCATTCCAGCGTACCCTGGGGCGGCAGGCCGTTCCACACCAGCAGGTTCACGCCTTCGCTTCCCGTGCAACTGCTGAAGTAATCGGCCTTGCCCTCCAACCGCAACGTGTTGAAGCCCACGAACTCGCCCCGGTTCTTGAACGGTCCGGCGTAATCGCCGATTCCCAGAGCCAGCGTACCCGGTGGCAGGCGGTTCTTTGCCAGTTGCAGCGTGTAGAAGGTGTCGCCGGGCTGGGTGTTGGGATCCCGCGAGCAGCTTTTGTCCAGCTTGGCCGTCACCTGCGCCTCCTCCACGCCCCCTTCGGTGGAGATCACAGAAACAGGATCGCCGGGCTTCAGCTTGGCGTTCTGGATGGTGAGGCAGACCACACCCTGCTGCCCGACTTCCGCCGCCCCCAAACGCTGTTCGTAGACAAAACCGTTGTTCTCGCGCGGCTTTTTCTTTTTCTTTGCCAGCCCGGTGCCGAACAACAGAAACACCAGGCCCGCAACCAGGCAAGTCTTCACGGTAGGTAAGGCTGTGCGCTGGTGTTTTCCACGAATCGGCGCAGGCCCTCCTCCACCGCGGGCTGGCCAAACAGCTCGCAGAAAATGTCAATTTCGCGGCGCAATTCCTCGTACGGGATCGGCTTGATAAACTTCTTGGCGGCGATGGCGGTGCGCCGGTCGAACTTGCGCAGCTGCGCCGCAGTGGCGCGCGCCGCCGGCAGCGCCTCGCCCTCTCCCGCCAGCTGGCTGACCAGGCCGGCAGTCGCGGCCTTCTGCGCGTTCAAGCTTCGCCCCGTCAGCAGCAGGTCGCGAACCACGCCGTTACCCAGATCCCGCCTCAGCCGCGGGATCCCGCCGAAGCCGGGAATCAGCCCCAGGCGCAGTTCGGGAAAGCAGAAACGCGCCATTTTGTCGGCGATGATCAGGTCGCAAGTCAGGGCCAGCTCAAAACCGCCGCCGAAGGTCACGCCGTGTACCGCCGCAATGGTGGTCAGCGGCGAGCCGTCAATGCAATTGAATACGCGGTGAATTCGCTGCAGGAACAGGCGCACCTGCCGCACACGCTCTTCCACTGAGATTCCCCGGGCCTTTTCGTACAACTCGCGCAGGTCCGCGCCCGCGCTGAATCCCGCCGGCAAACGGCTGTATAGGATGAGCGCGCACGCCTGGTCCTCCAGGCATTTCAGCGCGCCCATGAACATTTCCAGTTCGTTCAGCAGGAGCGTGCCGATCTCGTTGGCCGGCTGCCGGTGCAGCCCCAGTTCGATTACGCCGTCCTTCAGTTCCCAGGAAAGCGCTTCACCTTGGAATGTATCTGCTATGTCTCACCCCGCCCTTACTTCCTGGTTGGCATACAGCCTTTCAACCTGCTCCCGCAACCGGGATGCAATCACCTCCCGCTTAAGCTTGCCGTTCACCGTCAACATGCCGTTTTCTACCGTGAACGGCTCGGGATGAATATGGTACGCGCGCACCCGCTTGTAATGCGGCAGTTCGCGGTTTACCTCATCCATCGCGAACCGCACCTGTTCGGCCGTGGGCCCGCCCGTCACGATGGCCGCCACAAATGGACGGCCATGTCCCACCAGTACCACCTGCTGCGCATCGGGCAGCAGGCGCAGCATCTCGTCCTCAACCGGCTCCGGCGCCACGTTGTGCCCCGAGCTGAGCACAATCAGATTCTTGATCCGGCCCGAAATCCGCCATTTCCCGCGCTCATTTACTTCGCCCTGATCGCCGGTATGGAACCAGCCGTCGCGCATGACCTCGGCGGTGGCCTGCTCCCGCTTCCAGTAGCCCTGAAAAAGGTTAGGGCCGCGCACCAGGATTTCGTCATTCTCGCCCAGCTTCATCTCGATTCCTGGAATGGCGGGCCCCACTCGCCCAGGTTCCACGTCGCGCGGATCGTCCATCGTACAGATCGCCGTGGTCTCGGTCAGGCCATACACCTGCAGGACCGGAATCCCGAACATCATGAAAAACAGCTGCGTTTCGCGCGCCAGCGGCGCCGAGCCGCAGATCAGCGCCTTCAGGTTCGCTCCAATCATCTTCTTGCGAATGGTTGGAAAAATCATGCCTCGGGCCAGCGCCAGCCACATTCCACCCACCGCCGTCCGCTCTCCGCGGTCGCGCCCCAGCCACGCCTCGCGCGCCCGCGTGTAGACCAGATTGGCCACGCCGCCGGTCTTGCGCAACTGCTCATCAATTGCCGCTCGCATACGCTCCAGCAACACCGGCACGTTTAGAAAGTAGTTCGGCGCGGCAGCGCGCATATCGCCCGCCAGCGTGCCCAGGTCCATGGCCATCATCAGCAGGTTGCCGCGCTCCAGGCAGGTCAGCAGCATAATCCAGGAGGCGGCAAAGCAAAACGGCGGATAGTGAAACACGCGCTCCGGGCCTTGCTGTCCGGCCATCAGCATATCCAGGCGCTGCTTAGTTGCGTTCAGAATGAAATCCACGCCACCCCCGCCCAGCACCGCGCCCTTGGCCTCTCCTGAAGTGCCGGAAGTGTACACAATCGCAACGGGGTCGGTGGCGGCGAGCTCCGCCGGCGCCGGCAGTTCACCGGGCGTTGCGCTGGCGAAGATGTCGTCGAAGGCCGCCATGCGCGGCGCTCCCAGCCAGTGCTGGGCAATGGACTGGCGCAGGCCGGAATCGCCGCAGCACAACAGCGCCGGCTCACAGTCCTTCAACATGGCGACCAGTTCGCCGGGCGCCTGCCGTGCGTAAAGCGGCACCGCGATCAGTCCCTCGGCAATAATGGCCAGGTCCATCGCTACCCAACGAATGCTGTTGCCGGCCAGAAGCCCAATGCGCTCACCCTTCTTGAACCCTTGTGCTCGCAAAAACGCGCGCGCTCTCTGGATCAGTGCGGCCAGCTCCGCGCCGGTGACGGAAACTGACTCGCCTCCGCGCAACTCCTGCAGCAGCACCGCCTCCGGGCCCTTTCGCAGCCGCTCGAAAATGGTCTCTAAGAAATTCATCCAGCTTTCTGGTTCGCAGGGTACCGCTTCAGCCGCCCCAGTCCGTATAAGAACAAACCGGCTTAGGCCGCTGCGGGTCGCCTCGAAAACATCATTCCCCCTATGCGCTCACCGCCTCGTGAGCTTCCGCCAGCTTCGCCAGATCCGGGCTGAGCGGCGGCAGATAATCCTCCCAGCTCCGCACCCCACCGCGCAATGGAAACTCCGGGTACCGCCGCCGCAGGTGTTCTTCAAAGTAAACGCCCATGCGGGCCATCAGCTGCAAATTCCTCACCACCGTGCGCCCGATTCCCTCGGCGATCCGGTCCCGCTCTTTCCACAGCTTATCCAGCGTGACCATCAGCTTGCCTTCCAGTTCCGGATCGTCAACTTCCAGCAGCAGGTCGGTGTGCCCGCGGTCGCGCATCAGGTTGCGTATGCGCTCATCCATCGTAATCCCCGCCGAAGCCACCAGTCCCGGCATGCAGGTCACAATGCCGTGATACCGCGAGGACACCATCAGATGGCAGGCGCGCAGAATGCTCACCAGTTGGTACATGTCGTAATCATTGGAGCTGAACACGGGCACTCCGCCCAGCCGTTGCGATATCCATTCGCATGCCCGGGTATCCAACCCCTCCGTCGCCGCCAGCACCACGAACACCGGCCGTACCTTGCGAAACGCATCCACTGCCGTGGCGATGGAGCTCAGATATTTCCGGTACGCCGCTTCCACCTCCGGTCCCGAGCGATGAAAGTACACAGTACGGTAGTGGCTGTCCCTGAATGCGCCGGTGGCGGCGCGCAGCACGTATTTGGCAACCGAAGCCTTCACCGGCCACCAGAAGGGGTTAATCGGGCACACCACCAGCACCGTGCTGCTGCCATCCCAGCCTTTTCCCCGCAGTTGCTGCCGTCCGTAATCCAGCGGAAGTGGCTCGAAAGTCCACGCCGTGTCCGTGCCCAGTTCCGTGGAGACGCCCAGTCCGCGCAGCACGTCGCGGGACTCCTCATTGCGGGTAATGATCAGCGAGTCGCGGCAGTACCGCCGGCACATCTTGGTCACCAGAGGGTCCATGTGGCCGGCCTCCGCGCCGTAGCCGACAGAAAGCTTGTTCTGCGCTGAAGCCAGCGCCAGCGACCCGATCATCATGGTGGTGAGCGCGTTGGCGAACTTGCTCTTGAACATGGAGCCTTCGCAGGCCACCACGCCATGGTGCTGCGGCACTTCCCGATGCAGGTAAGGAGGAAACACATCCGGCAGATGGGTCTGGCGCGCCTCGCCGAAGTAGCCCCGCGAGCAATCAAAGTTTTGCGTCATCACGCTCAGGCTGAGGTTCTCCGGCCCCAGAATGCGCCGCACCTGCCGCATCATCTCTTCCACCCGCACATCGGAACCGGTATTGCGCGTGCCGTTATAACCGGCGAACAAAAGCTTAAGTTTTTCTCCCGGCTGCCACGGCTTGCCCTCGCCCAGCATCCACTTGAGCTTGGTGAATTCAATGGAGGCGCTCACCCAGGCTTCCAGCATCAGGTCGGTCATGCCGCTGTGCCTCCCGCCGGCGCAGGCCAGTCCTGATAGCGATAGCTGAAGTGGTTGTCGCGGCTGAATTTCAGCAGCGGGTAGCTGTATTGCGAGAAAGGCGCGGGCTGGCGTCCCATCTCCCGCACCACCCGCGTGTTATCGAACACCGTATTCCACGCCAGGTAAGGCAGGAACACCTTCATCAGCGAAGCTCCAAAGCCCAGGTTTCCGCGCCTTCGCGAAAGCCGCTCCACCACCCCCATGAACGGCCTCTCCAGGCGGGGCATGTACATGGGCGCCCGCTTGTGCTGCGCGCGTGAAAGGGCGGTGGTCAACTCGCGAAAAGTCTGCGACGCCACGCCCGAAGAAAGATGGTAGGTGTCATAGTCCGGCTTGGGCTTCTGGTGCAGGGTGACGATGGAATCGGCCACAAAATCCACGTTAACAATGTCAATCTTGTCGGTGGGCCGGAAGGGAAGAACCGGCAAGCCAGCCAAAAAGACGAATGCACGGACCATATCGAACTGTGTGGTTTGCGGATAGCGGCTGTCGCCCAGCACGATGCTGGGACGAAAGATGGTACGCGGCACATCGGGCAGCAACTCCCGAATCATGTGCTCGCAGAATTTCTTGGTGCGCGCGTAAGGATCGTAATCGGAGCGGGCCCAGTCAATGGCATGGTCTTCCTTCACCACTTCGTTGCTGCGCTGGCCGGCCACCGCCACCGTGCTGACGTGGCTGAAGCGCCGCAGGCCATGATGGTCGCGCGCGGCCGCCGCCAACTTAATCACCTCCAGCGTGCCCCGCAAGTTCACGTTCAGGCAGGCTTTCTCCGATTTGCGGTTGAGCGATGCCGCACAATGGAGAACCGAGTCTGTGGATTCGAGCAGCCGCCGGTAGTCATCCCCGCTCAGCCCGAAGCACGCACCTGTCAGGTCGCCACGAAAAATGGTGATTCGCGACTGCAGGTGCTGGTGAAAGCGCGGAAAATCCAGATGCAGCTGCAGTGCGCGCCACAGCCGCACCTCGGCCTCGCGCTCGTCTTGGGCGCGCACCAGCAGGTTGAGATGATCGCGGTGCCCTTCCAGCAACCCGGCCGCGACGTGCGCGCCGATGTAGCCGGTTGAGCCGGTCAGGAATATTGCCACGTTGCTCCGCTCGTACCTGTGCTTATGCTCTTGCCCGCTGCCGGGCTGCAGCCTGGGCCCGCCTTGTCGTGACCTCCGGGCGGCAAAATGAAATTGCGCCGGGGGCCAGCCTCCACCGGGCGGCCCTCGATCAGCGGATACGTCCATTTGCGCAGCGCCGGAATGTGTACATTAATCCAGTACTCCCACCAGTCCAGCGAGCGCGTGTCGTAGGCGAACAACGGCTTCTCTTCTTCCGGCAGGGCCTGCGAGAGCCACTCTACGTGTTCCGCCTCGAAGTCCTGCTCGTTGTGCAGGATAAATGGCTCGAACAGCTCAATCAGTTTTTCCACCCGCTCCAGCCCCCGCTCGGTGCGTACCAGCGGCGGCTGCAGGAAAGGAAAGGGCGCGGTCAACCGCTGCAGCGACTTGATCATCGCTTTCTGCGCCGGCGCTGAGAGCCGCTGGTAGCGTTCCTTTGAAACGGGAATGGTATCGAAGCGCATTCGCAACTGGGGGTGCAGCCCGTTTTGCGTGCGGTAGAACTTGCGGTGCGCCAGACAGGTGAGTTCAATAGACCGTGCCATGTCGCAGGGATTGGTGACCGACGTCGCCAACTGGTAAACCGGTTGCTGGCAGCGCTGCACAATGGCGGCGGCAATTAGCGTCATGCCCCGGCAAACCGTATCCACGGGCACAATGTCCAGGCTCTTGCGCGCGTTGCTGGGCAGCTGGCGGAAATACGTCCCCAGCAGGTAGGAAAGCGAGGCCGAAGTGTTGATGCCTTCATTCCACCCCAAAAATGGCCGGTTTAGCGACGTTTCCACAATCGCCGGCCGCACGATAGCGATGGCCAGCCCGGTCCCACGCTTCTGCAGCAGCGATTCCGCCAGGCTCTTGGTGAAGGTGTAAGTATTGGGCCACCCCAGTTCCTGGGCTCGGCGCGTTCCCGCCTCGGTCAGGGTGTCGCGCAGCCAGCGAATACGGTTCTTGCGCACCTGGTTCTCCAGCGCTGCGGCCGAGAGCCCCCTGCCATTGGCTTTCTTTTCCAGGGACTGAGAGCGCAGCTCCGCTCCGAGCTCGGCACTTTCCGACCGCGCCGCCGCCTCGGCTATCACCCGCCGCAAGTTCTCCAGTTCACGTTCGGCGTCGAAATTAACATCACATACGGGTGTGTAGTTGGGAGTCACCTGTTCAGCAATGCGTCCGTCCCGGGCGCCGGCCACGTAACAGGTAGAAAGGTGCAGCAGCCCGGCATGCTCGCAGCTGCGCACAAAGTCGAGCACGTTGCTCACCGCGTCTACGTTGCCCGCCAGTGCATCCCGCAGGTCGGGATTGAAGTCTGTCAGCCCGGAGCTGTTAATCACCAGGTCCAGCGAACCTTGCAGGCGGGCTTTGGTCTGTGCCTCCAGCCCCAGCCCTGGCTGGCTGACATCGCCTTCCAGCACTTCCACGCGGCCGTTGAGATAGCCGGCAAATTGTGTTCCCAGGCGCTCCTGTAACTGATCGAAGACCGGCGACTCCTCCACCAGCTTCCTGAAGCGCTGACCTCCAGAAGTTGATTTCTGACTGCGTATCAGAAGGTAGATACGCCCAATTTCCGGCAGGTCCTGCAGGATGTGCGCCAGCCATACCTTGCCGATAAAACCGGTCACTCCCACCAGCATGAGCTGCTTGCCCGCCAGCGCTTCCCGCACCGACAGCCTTTCCGGCGCGGGCACAGAACCAAAGCGCACCAGCGGACGCTCCGGCGCCCTCACTTCCCGACGTGCCGGGGTAGTAGCAGCCTCCAGCACGCTTGCCGGACAATGGAGTTCCTGGCCCAGTTGCTGCAGCTCGCGCCTTCCCTCCGGACCACCCCCGGTAATCAGCGCCAGGGCGCCCCGCGGACGGATCACCGGCTCCAACAGCCGCCCCGTGGCATAGCCATCGCGGAACTCCAGCCGGTTGCAGATCAGTTCCTCTACTCCCAAGTGCCGGGCCAGCGGCCGCATGATGTGGTCCAACCCCTGGCTGACCAGAACCACGCGTTGTCCCCGGGCCAGCGCCTCGCGGAGCTTCTCCACCCCCGCGGGCTTTAATATGGGCTGCAGGTTGTACTGGAAATACTCTTCGCCCAGCAGGTCGAGCCGGTCCCGGCTGATGTCGCGGAGCACCGCGTTCACCACGCGGGTCGCAAATACCCGGCTGCCGGCGTAAAGCACGGGCCGCAGCAGCGCCTGCACAAAGACAACGCCGCGGCGGATCCAGCGCTCGGCGAAGCTTTGCGCGTTCCAGGCAAAGAAGGCCACTGGGCGCACCGTGCTCAGATTAAGCAGGCTGCCTTCCACGCGCCAGTACATGGGCGTGGCCGGACCTCTTCTTTGGCTCGACTCCTGCAATACAGGTCTCCTCAGAGCTCCAGGACTGGTTCAGGTCAAACCCTTATTGTAATCAATGTTGTACGGCGGGCGCCTCATTATCCTGCTCAGGCCCCGGGGATGCAACTCAGGACATGCCCCCGTCTCAAGGGAGTAGCGCCGGGCCTTACAGGGCGCGCCCCCTTTGCGGCCTTTGCCAAGAGTGGGAATCGGCTACCGACAAAAAGGCCGCCGGTGCGAACCCGGCGGCCTGAACTTCCTGACAACAGCGGCCTAGTCGCCCAGCACTTCCTCGGCGACTTCCTCGCTCTTTTTGGCTTTGGATTGCAGCGCGTCCAGCGGGATGAAGCCGTCCTTGCTGGCGGCCGGCCCTTCCTTAAGGATGACCTCGCGGTACAGCCGGGCCATCTTCTCGTTGTAGGCGCCATCGTTCTTCATCTTCTCGTTGCGGGCGCGGATCTTCTCCTCGCGCGCGTTCTTGGCGATGCCCAGTGTATCCAGGTCCTTCTGCTCTTCGGTGGTGACGATTTCATCCTTCAGTGTCAACGCCTTGAGCTCCACCCCATCCAGGCTCACCTTTTTGCCGCCGGCGAAGATTTCATGCCGCCCGTGCTCGTCATACCACTTGGTAAGCGTGGCCGTCATGTGCATCTTCTCCACGATGTTGCGCCAGCCGATGCCCGTATTGTAGGCGCAGAAGGAAATCTCGCCTTCCTGGGTGGCGTAAGGGATGATGCACTGCTCGGTGCGCCGGAAATCGTAGTTGTACAGGTCCTGGAACCACATGCCGGCGATGAACAGGATGTTCCAGCGGTCCGAGCGGCGCTTTTGCACGTCTTCCATGGTGCGGTCGCCGGTGACCTTGCCGTACCCGCCGCTTTGCGCCTTCTTGCTCACGCCGAAGCTCTTATCGAACTTCTTCAGCAGGGCATACAAAGTGAAATGGGGCGTGGTTTTGAAGGAATCGTAATTCCGCATCACGGAGAGCGCCATGCCCAGCGACGACAGGAACTTGCCACGTGCCGCGTCGTTGATCTTGGCCACGTCCTTGGCCAGACGGTCCGCGTTGAGGAAGGCGGTGACGGGAGCGGCATCCTTGGTGTGCTTGTCTATGAGGATGGCCATGCCTACGCCGCAATTGGGGTGGCAGCCGCAGCTCACCTGTCCCCAGCTGGCGTCCGGCCCGTGTACCAGGTCGGCCCAGTCGGAGAAGGTGCTGACAAATGACAGCGGGAACCAGTCGCGCGCCGGCTCTCCCAACCCAGTCTGCTTCTTCACGTCATGCGCCAGGTGCGAGAGGGTGTAGCGCTGCGCCTGCCGGCGTTCGTCGGTAATGGCCTCGTCGCGACCGGTGAAGGAAACCGGCTGGAACGAGCAGAACGACATGATGCGGGGATTGTCCAGCGCGAACTGCACGATGCGGCCTACCTGCTCGTTGTTGATGCCGTTCACGATGGTGGTGACGGGCACGATCTCCACGCCCGCTTCGTGCAGGTTTTCAATGGCCTTCAGCTTCACGTCGAACAGGTTGCCGACCTTGCGGTGCGAGTTGGCGGCATTGCCCACCCCGTCGAACTGCAAGTAGGCGTAGCGCAGGCCGGCTTCAGCCGCTTGGCGACAGAATTCCTTGCTCTTGGCGAACTCGATTCCGTTGGTCGCAGCCTGCACGCTGTTGTAGCCCACCTGGCGCGAGTAAGCCACCGCGTCCAGGAAATAGGGCGAAAGCGTGGGTTCGCCGCCCGAGAACTGCACCGACATCTGCCGCTTCGGTTTAATGGAGATGGCGTTGTCCAGCAGGGTCTTGATTTCTTCCCAGGTCAGTTCGTGGACGAACCCAACCTGGTTGGCATCCATGAAGCAGGGATCGCACATCATGTTGCAGCGGTTGGTCAGGTCAATGGTCAGAACCGCGCCGCGGCCGTATTTCACCGTGCTGGTGCCATGGTGGTGCAGGTGCTCGTCATTGTGCGAGCGAATGTCGCGGCCGGGGAAGGTCTGCTCCAGGTGGCGGTAAAAGTCCACGTCAATGGACATAACATCTTCGAAATGGCCATGCTTGGGGCAGTCCTTCACCATCAGGATCTTGCCGTCGCGCTCGATAATCTGCGCCTTGATTTCGCCCACCTTCTGGTTGAGCAGAATCTCATGGGGCAGCTTGCCGTCCAGGATCTGCTGGCGGATCTCTGGCACGCATTTCGGGCACAGAGAATCGGTCTGCCGCGGCCAGCCCAGCGGCGGCTTAGATTTCTCGTAGGACTTCAGGAGCGGCTTTTCGGACCACTTCGGGGTGAACGATGGATTGGGGTGAATGCGGTTCAGTCTCTCAAAGACGAACCATGCCCCGTTCGCGGTGATGCTAAGAGCCTTCTCCAAGTACTTGACTGGCTTATGCATTGTGTTTTTTGCTCCCACCAGGCGTGAAACCTGCTCAATCGGGCCACTTAATCCGCCCACAGGCACCCTGGTGCAAATTTGTGTGTCGCCTCTGCCACCGAGCGGAACAGCTACAAGGCTGCCCAATTCGCCCAAAATCACACGGATAGAGGCACCATGATGCTAGGAGGAAAGGGGTCCAAACCCCAACCGAATTGCACGAAAAGGGTTAAATCAGGGTTTAGTGGCACGGTTTTTGCATTATTTTGCGTAAGCCATTGAAAACTAACGGGAACTCTGAGCAGCAGGGTTACGACTTTGGTCACCCCCATGCCTGCCTGCCCCGAGTTCCCTTCAGCCTGCAAAAACCCGCAACAAAGCTACTTCTTAGGTTGTGGACGGCTGGCCGGTGGAATGATCCCATTCATCCGCAAATACTCCACCATCTGTCCGTAATGGTCGAAGCAATGACCAATAATCAATGTTCCCATTTCCAGGCGAGTAACCGGTTCCTTGTCGCCGAACGGATTCTTGATGGGCGCCAATTCGTTCTGGGGAGTGATGGCCATGTAGGCGCGATGACCATAGGCGAACGAATCGCGCAGAAACTTCATGATCTCGGCTTTTGATTTCATGGCCTCGGGGCCGTTCTCGCCCCCAAGTTCCACTGGCGGCTTTTCTCCCAGCATGTCGGAAAAAATCAGGTAATTCACCGCGGCCACGTGCTTCACCTGCTGGGCAAAGGTGCGAACGCCCTTGAATTCGCCACTAGTGGGCGCGAAGTCGTACTTGTCTTCCGGCATGGCATCCGCGGCGCCCACGAATTCCTTTTCTACGCCCGAGAATTGGTGGTCCAACACTTGGGAAACAGTGGTCTTACTCGCTGACTTCGCCTTCGACTTTGCCTGAGCCGCTATCGTCACACAACACAACAACAGCAACACCACACTGAATTTTGTCTTCATACGCTCTCCTGAAAACAGCATGAATTTTTGAAGAATTGTGAAAATGGCCCTGTCCAAAAGCTGTGTGGGTACGGGTCCCGTTCACGCCGGCGGAGCCCCGCTTACACAAGCGCCTATCCGTGCGTGATTCCTGTGTCCGCGTACCGCGCCAGGTCGGCCTCGCGCGCGCGCAGCCGGTGCCAGCGCATAGTGATAAGGCCCGCCACCAAGCCGAGCGCGGAATACAGCAGCGCGTTGGGCACGCCCTGGCTGTCGGCCAGCGCTCCGAATAACGCGCTGCCGCCGGCCAGCCCACCCTGCAGCACCAGCACATACATGGAAAGCGAACGCGCCAGCACCCATGACGGTGACATGGTCTGCGCGGTCACATTCAGGCACGCCAGAATGGCGATCCAACCTATGCCCCCCAGGAAGAGCACTCCCGCCAATGGAGGGAATGAGTGTACGCGCCCGGCGGCCACGGTAGCGAGCGCGAATACGACGGTTGCCACGGCCACCACCGTATCCACCGACATCTGGCTGCGCAAGCGCGGCAGCACCGCCGCTCCCGCCAGCGCTCCCAAACCGAAACAGCCCAGCAGCAAACCGAAGCCGATGGAGCCAAATGGACGCGCAATCACCGGCAGCAACGCCAGCAGGGCGCTGGCGGCAAGGCTGAAGGCCAGCGTTCTCACCAGCACCGAGCGCACGGCGGGCGTGTGTCGCACATAGCGCACCCCCATTTTCATCGCGTTCAGCAGGCGCTCGTTGCCGTTGCCGTTCGTAGCCGTGCGCTTCCACTGGTAAAGCACGAAGATGACGGCAAAAAAGGAGGCGGCGTTGATGAGGAAGGCCACTCCCGAGCCCGCCGCCGCAATCACCGCCCCACCGAGGGCCGGACCCACCGCGCGGGCCACGTTGAAACCGGCCGAATTCAGTGCCACCCCGGAGGCGTGCTGCGGCGGCGAAACAATCTCTGGCGTGATCGCCTGCCAAGCCGGGTCGTTCATGACCGCCCCCAAACCCAACAGGAAAGTAAACAGGAGCAGGGTCCAGGGAGTAACCACGCCCAAAATGGTGATGGCGCCCAGGGCGGCGGCGGCAATCGCCATCCAGCTCTGGGTTACCAGCAGCAGGCGGCGGCGGTCCACCAGGTCGGCCACGGCGCCCGCCGGCAGCGCCACCAGGAACACGGGCAAGCTGGATGCGGCCTGCACCAGCGCAATCATCAGGGGCGAGCGGGTCAGTGAGGTCATCAACCAGGCGCTGCCCAGGTTCTGCATCCAGGTGCCGACGTAAGAGATGACGGCGGCAATCCATATCGAGCGGAAGAGGGGTTCGCGAAAAGGCGCCCATGGCGAGAGCGATCGCGCACGCTCCGCCGCCCGTACCGACATGGGTTCGCCCTCCATCATGTTGTGGCGCGGGCGCCCTCGCCCGCCAACCGCTTGCCGAGATTCTCCGCCGAAACTCTGAAACGCTGAAACCTTGAAACTTATTCCTTCACCCACTCGCCCCCGGCGCCTCACCCGCTATTGCCCTGGTTTCACTGCCGAACGGCCATTCGCGCCGTCGCACCGCCCGCACAAGATAAATCACAATCCCCACGATGAGAATGACCATCGCGTAACGTACCAGGCGCTGGAAGTCCGGGCGGTTCACCAGGATGAAGACAAAGCCGGCAATGGCCAGCAGGGCCGGCAGCGGATACAGCCACATATGGAAAGGACGGGGCATGTCAGGACGGCGAATGCGCAACACAATGAACCCCACCGCCTGTACCAGAAACTGGATCATGATGCGGATTACCACAAGGGCGGCAATCACATCCGCAAGGCGCAGGAAACAGTACGCCGCGGCCACTACACCCAGCGCCACCAGTGAAACGTAAGGAAAGCGTCCCTGGGGATGCACGCGCGCGAAAACGCGGAAGTAGTTGCCGTCGAGCGCGGCCGCATACGGAACCCGCGAGTATCCCAGCAGCAGCGAGAACACCGAGGAAAACGCCGTCCACATGATCAATGCGGAAACCAGGTATCCCGCCCAGGACCCATAAACCCGCTGCATCAGCGTGGATACCACGTAAAAGCGGGTGTCCGTCTTTGCCGCCGCCGCCAGTTCCTGCCAGGGAATCACGCCCAGAATGCTCACATTCATGAGCACATATAGACCCGCCACGAGCACGATGGATAGCAGCAAGGCGCGCGGAATTGTCTTTCCCGGATCCTTAACCTCGCCCCCGAAGAAGCACACGTTGTAGTAGCCCCAGTAGTCGTAAGTAGCGACCAGCATGGAGGCGCCCAGGCCGAGAAAGAAAGGGCGGGAGAGGTGGAATGCCCCCGGAGGAAAACTGAACGCGCGAGCGGCGCTGAAGTGCGTGAGGCCGGCGATGATGACCCACAGGATGGTTGCCATCACCCCCGCCCACAGAAATTTCGAGATTCGCGCGATGCTGGTGATGCGCCGGTACAGCAGCAGCACTCCGAACAGGCAAATGCCCATGGCCAGGAAAGTGCC
>Ga0134128_10002183_pt1 | contig 24418 bp, 22 predicted proteins | sample KB31754_FD_96462 | JGI IMG/M metagenome (GOLD analysis project Ga0134128, IMG submission 96462) | Terrestrial soil microbial communities with excess Nitrogen fertilizer from Kellogg Biological Station, Michigan, USA - KB3-175-4 | ecosystem: Environmental > Terrestrial > Soil > Unclassified ...
CTCCCTTTCCGAGGCCGGCTGTCCCGAATATTCGATGGTCGCGATAAGTTGGCTGCCCGCGCCGGCGGCCAGGAGGGTTGCGGTCGCCCCGGGGGCCAAACTCACGATCCGTAGAGGTGGATGGCGGACGGTGACCTTACGTCCGAAATCATCTGTTACGGTAATACGCGTGTCAGCTACGGGGCCGGCCTGTCGCATTTCCGGACGTTTCGACACAACGGCGGCCATAGCGGCATTGAGAGACACGCAGCTCAGCGCAACCAGCGCAAGCAAAATCGCGACGCGACTCGCCTGAGCTTCCTGCCGCCCGTCCCAACAAGTTTGCCGCCGACCTTCCGGCCGACTCTCCCCGCTCATTCGACCCCCAGGATCTCCGCGGCCCATCGAATGACGAGCTGCAGCCTCGGAGAAGCCAGTGATAGGGCCGCATCCCGATCGACCCACCGCCACTCGTTATGCTCCGGCCGTCCAAGCTCCGGGTTGACCGGCAGACTGATCTTCTCCGTACGCGTCGCCGCCAGATAATATCGGGCGATCTTCCGATTCCCGTAGGGCTCCGTTTCCTTAAAGACCTCGCCCCACTTGAATTCCAAGTCCTCGATCAACGTCTCCTCCCGCACCTCGCGCCGGGCAGCGGCCAGTCGATCTTCGCCCGGCTCCACCATTCCCTTGGGAAAATCCCAATTCCGATAAGCCCGCAGCATCAGGAAGCGCCACTGAGCCGGACTATCGCGGACGACGACGACTCCCGCAGAGAGCCGATACTGTCTGGGTTGATGCCCAGGATCTTGCGCGCTCGCCTGCATGAGTCGACACTTTACTACCGGCGCTTGAAAGATCCGATCATACAGCACAGTCCCATGCGTTATGCGGTCGTAATTGAGTCGGCTGACACCAATTTCTCAGCCTATGTTCCCGATTTACCCGGCTGCATAGCAACAGGGAAAACGGTAGCGGAAGCCGAGACCGCCATTTTCGAGGCAGTGCGCTTTCACGTCGAGGGATTGCGTGCGGACGGCCTTCCGATCCTGCCACGCTCGACACGAGTTGGATACGTCGAGATGACAAGTCACAGCTGACCACTCCAAGGACGTCTGGGGTCACGTACGCTAACACGTGCAATCCCATACGCAGCGTCAGACGTTAAGTTGCAGGAGTCCTCTTGTAATCCGTCCATCCTCAGCGCAAACTGCGATGCATAACGGCCGCCCAGCAGGTGCCATGTTGGCGGGTTTCGCCCCGCACCTGCGAGGCGGCTTTTGCTTTTTAGCATTCGGCTGGGCGCTGCCAGTATTGCCGGAGGAGAGGGCATTGGATAGCAACAGGAGAGGGATGACCTTCTCTCACATGCTACGAGATTGTCGCATCGCTGCATAAGGGTCAGTTTCCGGTCGCGATCATCGGCGTGATTGTAATCATCGCGGTTCTGCGCATGTCACCGGCGGATCTCAGTCGACTCGTATTTCGCCTCCTGGACGCCGCGGAAGCACACGAGTATGGAGGATATGCTCTCTCTATAGTGATTGCGCTCGGGTGGGGCCTTCACAGCAAACGACAGCAGCGACAGATGATGGTGGAGATCAAGCGATTGACTGAGCAGCGCAGTGGACATCAATCGGATGGCCGGATCGAAGCGGGTAGGAGAAGAAGATGATCGTTATGCTGGAACTATTGTTCTTGCTCGCGCTCGCGCACTTCATATATGAGTTCATACTCGCGCCCTCGTGGCGACTGAGTCTGAGATGCAAGCTCTCCGCGCTCCGTGACGAGCTGCATGCGTTGAAAGCGGATTGCGGCGATCGATTCGATGATCCGCATTACACCTATCTGCGAGACTCCATCGATACGATGATCTTGATGCTCCATTGCTACGATGTCGTCACCATTGTCGCTGCCGAGTTCCGGTATCGGAGAGATCGGGAGTTCAGGAGGGGCGTGGACGCTCGCGCCAGGATTCTCGACGACTGCAATATCCCGCAGGCCCAGAACGTTCGGCGTCGATCGGTTTACCTGATTGCATGGGCGATCGCGGTAAACAGCGCCATGCTTTGTGCGCCGCTTTACCCATTCGCTCTATTGGGAATAGGGTTCTCAGCTATCCAGAGGCGACTGCGAAAGTTCTCGGCTTTGTCCAGGCGCGAACTGGAGAGTATGGCTCCCGACGCTTTCCGCGCGGCAAGCGGCTGATGATTGAGGTGCGGCATCCGATCATGAGCAACCCTATAAGCTTCTTGAGCTCGATCGTCTCAATAATTGCCCTTTGGGTTCCGTATTTCTTCGTACCGGGGAGTGCACGGCGCGCGTGTTGCGCATACAGAGGACGTCGTGTGCTCGCCGCTATTTTTGGCCGCCAGCACTGCGCTGCTGATGTTCGGTCTGTTTGTCGAACTGCTGATCTTCCTCGCCCTCAGAGGCCGAAATCGAGCAAAGCCGATCAAATGCCCGCCTGCTCGGCCTCCACCACGCTCGCGGCCCCCTCTTCGACGACCTTCGCCAGCCCCATTGCCTGCGGGAACACGTGCTTCGCATAGAAGTGCGCGGTGCGGATCTTCGACTGATAGAAATCCTTCCCTGCAGCGCCGCGCCCCGCGGCAGCAATTGCGGCTGACTTGGCGAGCAGCCAGCCGCCCATCACCAGCCCGCAGAGCTTGAGGTAAGGCACCGATACGGCCAGCGCGCGTTCCGGCGCGGCTGCGATGTTGCCGACGAGAGAACGGGTCGCAGACTCCAGCAGGCCGACTCCCTGCAGCGCCGCATCGCGGGTCTCCCGCGCCGCCTCGCCGCGAGGCTCCAACGCCTGAAGCTCGCGGTACATATCGGCGATGAGTGCACTCACCGCCGCGCCACGATCGCGGCCGATCTTGCGGCCGATCAGATCGTTCGCCTGAATGCCGGTGGTCCCCTCATAGATCGTGGTGATGCGCACGTCGCGCACGTACTGCGCAGCGCCCGTTTCCTCGACGAAGCCCATGCCGCCGTGAACCTGCACACCGATGGCGGCGACTTCGTTGGCCGTTTCGGTGCTCCAACCCTTCACGATCGGAATCAGCAGGTCGCCACGAGCCTGGGCGGCGGCCCGGACCGCGGCATCCGAGTGGTAGGCGGCGAGATCGAGCTGCTGCCCGGCATAGAATGAGAGCGCCCGCGACGCGTCGGTGCTCGACTTCATCGTCAACAGCATCCGCCTCACGTCCGGATGATGGATGATGGGCAGCCGTTCCGAGCCGCCTGCGCCGGGAGGCTTGCCCTGCAGGCGCGTGCGCGCATATTCCGCGGCCTGTTGGAAAGCGCGCTCGCCGACGGCATAGCTCTGCACGCCTACGCCCAGGCGCGCCGTATTCATCATGACGAACATGTACTCGAGGCCGCGATTCGGCTCCCCCACGAGGTAGCCGGCCGAGCCGCGTTCCTGGCCGAACTGCATGACGCAGGTCGGGCTCGCATGGATTCCGAGCTTGTGCTCGATGGATACGCAGCGGACCTCGTTGGGCCCACCGAGAGAGCCATCGGCATTGACCAGCACCTTCGGCACGACGAAGAGCGATATGCCCTTCACGCCCGCCGGTGCACCTTCGATTCTCGCCAGCACCATATGAATGATGTTGTCGGTGTAATCGTGCTCGCCCCAGGTGATGAAGATCTTCTGCCCGAAGAGCCGGTAGTGATCGCCTTCCTTCACGGCGCGCGTGCGCACCTGCCCGAGGTCGGAGCCGGCCTGCGGCTCCGTCAACACCATGGTGCCGGTCCACTCGCCGCTCGCCAGCTTGGGCACGAAAAGCCGCTTCTGCGCGTCGGAGGCGCAGAGCTCGAGCGCGTGCACCGCGCCGTGGGTCAGCATCGGACAGAGCTCGAAGGAGAGGTTCGACGCGCCCCAGATCTCCTGTACGGCGCTGCTCACGGACTGCGGCACACGTTGGCCGCCGTATTGCGGGTCTGTCCCCAGTTGCTGCCAGCCGCCGCTTACGAACTGCCGGTACGCTTCCTTGAAGCCTTTCGGTGTGGTCACGCCCTCCGGCGTCCAGTGCGCGCCTTCGCGATCACCGGGGCGGTTGAGTGGATCGAGGACGGTCTCGGCGAAGCGGCCCGCCTCCTCCAGAATCGACGCACCGACTTCGTCGCTGTAGTCGGCGAGAGCAGGGCAGGCGGCGAGCTGTCCGGTGCCGAGGAGCTCCTCCAGCACGAAACGCAATTCCTCGAGCGGCGCGCGATACATGAATCGTCTCCGGCGAGCATGAGAGCCCGTTGACGGGCCCGATCGAGCCCTAGTGTAGCCGCCGCGCGGGCGCAATCCTACTGGCCGGTAACCTGTCTGCCGGCGGGTAGGATTTCAGGGCTCGGCCAGCGCCGGCACGATGCTCGCGGCGAGGAATTCGACGAAGCGCTGTACGCGCGTATCGGCCTGCAGGGCCGTCGGATAGAGGGCATGCAGAGTGGCGGCGGGCGGCGCAGTCCATTCCGGCAGCACGGCCTTCAGTCGGCCGGTAGCCAGGCCCTGCCGGCAAAGAAAGGCGGGCAGCAGGCCGATGCCGAGCCCTGCGGCCGCCGCTGCGTGCAGCACGGCGGGGTCGGCAACCGCCAGCTTGGGCGATACCGCCACTTCCGCGCGTTGCGCGCCGCGACTCAGCAGCAGCCGAAACTCCGGCAGCTCCGCGGGCTCCGGCGTCAGCAGGTCGTGCCCGCGAAGATCCTCCGGCCTTCCAGGCGTGCCGCGCCGCTCGAGGTAACCGGGCGTCGCGCAAAGCACCGCCGGCGGTGCTCCGAGGGAGCGATGCGCAATCGCGGCATCGTCCGAGGGCCGCGCACAGATTGCGACATCCCAGCTCCCTTCCGTGCCGACTGCATCGAGCGCGACCTCCAGCGGAATATCCGGAAAGCTCTCGAGAAAACGGGGCACGAGAGGGGTCAGGAGCAGCCGCCCGTATATCGGATCCGAAGCGATGCGAAGCGGTCCGGTCGCTGGTGCGTGCAGCTTCGCGATCGCTGCGCGCGCGGCATCGCATTCCTCAGTTACACGCCTGGCGTGCGGGTACAGAAGGCGTCCGGCCGCGGTGAGCGACAGACGCCGGGTCGTGCGTTCCAGGAGCCGTACGCCCAATGCCTGCTCGAGATCGGCAATCGCCCGGCTCACCGCCGCCTTGGGGACGCCGAGCGAGCGCGCCGCCGAAGAGAACCCATTGAGGTCCACGACCTTGGCCAGGACGGCCAGTTGTGCGGGTGCCCAGAGATGACTCACGCCGGGTGCAATCCCTCGAAAGTGGGACCCTATTGTTTCACCCGAGGGGCACGCACGCCAGCGTTTCGGGCTATTAAGATGTAGCGGCCAGCAGTCTCTGCCACCTTTCCGGGGGAAGCCAATGAAGATTTCCGTCCAAGCCGTCTCCGTCGATCTCCTCGCCAACAGCCTCGCGAACCTGTCGCACTTGCTGGACAAGGGCCACGCGCACGCTGTCGCCCGCAAGTACGATCCCGCTCTGCTGCTCGCCGCGCGCATCGCGCCCGACATGTTTCCGCTGACTCGCCAGGTGCAGATCGCATCGGATATGAGCAAGTTCGGCGTGTCGCGTCTCGCCGGAGTGGAGGCGCCGAAGTTCGAGGACAAGGAGCAGACGTTCGAGGAGCTGCGCGCTCGCATCGCGCGCACGATCGATTTCATCAAGGGTGTTCCGGCGGGTGCGCTCGAGGGCTCGGAGGATCGCATCATCAAGGTGCCGCTGCGCGATCGCACCCTGGAGTTCAAGGGCCTCGACTACCTGGTCCGCTGGGTCATACCAAACGTGTACTTCCACGTCACGACGGCGTACGCAATTCTGCGCCACGCCGGCGTCGAGATCGGCAAGAACGACTTCCTCACGGGCAGCGGGCCCGGATTTAGTCAAAGCGCCTGACGCTGGTTTTCAGGCGTCGCACGCGTCTTATGTCAGGGCCGTGCCACCGGCAATCCACGGGCGGCAGGGCCCCGGGCCGCATATTCGTGCGCGGACGCTCGCTGAAAGGCACGGGTCGCCCGCGCGAACTAGACACACTTCACGGCGGCGCCGGGAGTATGCTGTCACTCTAAAAGCACACGGGAAACGCAGTCGCGATGGGGAATGTCTTGCCGCCACAGAACGCACTCTCGGCCCGGCCGCCTGTCAGCTCCCCCGCGGCCGGCGGGGAGTCGACAACCGCAGAGGCTCTGGGTTGGCAACTGCGCGCGGCGCTGCCGCCGCTGCGGCTCCACTCCGTCTCGATTTATGACAGTCAGGGCAATGTCCTCTGGCTGAGCGAGGGCGCGCTCGGTCCGGATGAGCATTCCCTGGTCCTCGAAGCACTGGAGACACTCACCGGCGCCGCCAGCAAGCACTGCTGCGAAAATAAGCTGGAAGACGGACGCATCGCAGCATTCCTCGCCGTGCGTGCGCCGCAGGGACATCTCGTCGGGCTGGCGATGATCCTTGCCGACCTCAAGTCAGGCGGTGAGGGCCTCATGGACCGCATCATGTCGGCCCCCACGCGCACGGTCATGCAAAAGCTCGCCGTGCTTTTGCGGCCGGCGGGCCCGCGCAAACCCGATGCCGATCCGACGGCACTCGTTCTTTCGCTTGCCCCTGCGGATATGCCCGCCGCCGCGCCCGAGCCGCCGCCGGTCGCGGCACCCGCGCCGGCGCGAACGCGGTCCGCCGCCAAGACCGACGATGAGCTCTCCCCGAGAGCGGTGAACGACATACTGGAGTTCGAGCTGACCGATGCGCCGATCCTGACGCCCGCACGCCAAGCGGCGGCAGTCACGGGCAGCTCGCCGGCGCTCCCGCCGACGGCGGCATCAGCGGCAGCGCCAGCGTCGGCTTCAGTATCAGCGCCCGCTCAGCCTGCCGCGATATCCAACGGTCGTTCACGCACGAACGGCCATGCCTCACCGGCCGATTCAGACACGTCTCAGGCGCTCAAGAGACCTGCCCCGGCAGACACCAGTACTGCGCGTGCAGCGGCTCAGCCGGCAGACACCGGCACTGCGCGCGCTGCCGCGCAGCCCGCACCCGCCGATACGGCCAGCGGCCGGGCGCTCAAGCAGAGCTCGCCCGCCGATACCGGCAGCGCCAGGAATCTTGCCAGCCCGGCCTCGACAGGCGCCGCACGCGCGCTTGCGCTCGACCCGGCCCTGGTCACTCTGGAGATGCTCCCCTTCGTGAAGCTGCGCTCCGGCGGGCGCACGCGGCGGTTCGAAGTGCTGCCGGCCGGCACATCGCGGGAGCTGCGCGACCCGGCGGTGCTCGACTCTCTGGCGATGCAGCGGCTGCTCGCATGGCTGGGCAACCACCGCGCTGCCTGGACGGTGGAGCCGGCCAGCTTCACGCTGAATCTCTCCATCGCCACCCTCGAAGACGACGGGTTCCTCAAACAGGTGGCGGCGGGGCTGCAGAGCAACGGCATCGCTCCCGATACCGTGGGCTTCGAGATCGCCGAGCCGCTCTGCACCCAGCGTCGCGCGCAGGTGGAGCGCTTCATGGCGGGTTGCGACAAGCTTGGCTGCTTCGTCGTCATCGACGATTTCTCCTTCGATTCCGCGGTCGTACCCCTGCTGCGCTCCAAGGCGCTGCGGCTCGTGAAAATCGACGCCAGGCTGACCAGCAGTGCTCTGCGCGACAAGCTGTCCCAGGCCATGGTGGTGGCGGTCGTCCAGGCCGTGAAGGTGCTGGGCATGCACTGCGCTGCCCAGCAGGTGGACTCGCAGGCAGCGCTGCAGTGGCTGACCGCGGTCGGCTGCGACTTCGCCCAGGGCCCGATGCTGGCCCGGCAGCAGCCGCTGGAGACGCTCCTCGGGTCTGCTTCCTGAGATTCTCCCCGGGGCCGGTTCCGGCGGCCCTTTCATGCTGATTTTCCTTGGGAATTTCTTCTGCGTATGATGGTCCGTGGGGGAACACGGTAATCATGCTCATGCTTTCGCAACTGCGCTCCAGCCGCAACGTCCGCTTTTGGTCCCTGCACGCCGCCGGCTGGCTGGCGTACGGACTGACGGTTTACTTCGGCTTTCTTTTCTATAAGCAGCCCGCCGGCATCGGGCCGGTGATCGCCATCGCGGCAGCGGCGGGTTTCGTCCTGTCTATGCCCATGCGCTACGTCTACCGCACCGTGTGGGGCCGAGGGGAGCGCTGGGTCATTCCGGTCGTGCTCGCCACCTCGTATGTCACGGCGCTGGCGCTGCGCATAGTCATCAACATTGCGTGCCAGCACTTCATCGATCCGAAGCACCCCTTCAACTCACCGTTCGACCTTTTCGAGGGAGCACTCATCTCGACTTACCTGCTGCTCTGTTGGAGCGCGCTCTACTTCGGCATCAAGTACTACGAATCGAAGCAGCAACAGCAGGAAGCGGTGCTCAAGGCGGTGACCCTGGCGCAGGAAGCGCAGCTGAAGATGCTGCGTTACCAGCTGAACCCGCACTTCCTGTTCAACACCCTCAACGCCATCTCCACCCTCATCCTCGACAACCAGAACCGCACCGCCAACCACGCGGTCATGCGCCTGTCGGAGTTCCTGCGCTACACGCTCGATCAGGACCCGATGAAACGGGTGACGCTGCGCCAGGAAATCGAGGCGCTCGACCTCTACCTCGGCACCGAGCGCCTGCGCTTCGGCGAGCGCCTGCGGCTGGAGTATGCGATCGAGGGCGCGGCGCTCGATGGGCTGGTGCCGAGCCTTCTGCTGCAGCCGATTCTCGAGAACGCCCTGAAATATGCCGTTTCTCCGCGCGAGGAGGGAGGCATGGTGCGCATCGAAGGCCGTGCCCGCGGTGCAATGTTGGAAGTCAGCGTAGTCGACGATGGTCCGGGCCTCGGGGATGGCTCCCGGCCGTCGGAGCGGCGCGGCGGAGTAGGACTGCGCAACACGCGTGAGCGCCTGGCCGTGCTTTACGGCGACAACTACCGCTTCGCCGTCCTCAACAACCGCCCGGGCCTGAGGGTCGAGATGGCACTGCCCTTCGAGACTGCCGCCCGAGAAGAAGCTGCGCCGCGTGCTGCCGAGTCGCGGTACCCGCGCCCGGTGCGCATCCCCCAGGGCGTGAGCGCGTGAGGATCCGCACTGCGATAGTCGACGACGAGGTACTCTCGCGGCGCGGCATTGCGCTGCGCCTGCACGAGGCACCCGAGTTCGAGATCGTGGCTGAGTGCAGCAACGGCCGCGAGGCCGTGAGTACGCTGCAGCGGGAGCGGCCCGACCTCGTGTTTCTCGACGTGCAGATGCCCGGCCTTTCCGGATTCGACGTACTGGCGCACCTTCCCCGGGACGTGTTGCCGCTGGTCGTCTTCGTAACCGCCTACGATCAGTACGCTGTGCGGGCATTCGAAGCGCGCGCGATCGATTATCTTCTGAAGCCCATCGACGACCGCAGATTCGATGCGACGCTGGAGCGGGTGCGGCAGAGCGCTGTCGAGCGCAGCGCCGCCGATCAGCGTGACCGGCTGATGGAGATCGTGGCGGAGATCACCGGCGCCGGGGAGATCGGGCTGGAGGAGCTGCTGGAGCGCGGTACGGCAGCGCTCGGCGTGCGCCAACCCCAGGTGCTGCCGATCCGCCAGGGCCGCAAGACCGTCCGAGTGCCGATCCCGGCGATTCAGTGGATCGATGCCGCGGGCGACTACATGTGTGTGCACGCCGAGGGCGACACCCATATCCTCAGGGGCACGATGAAGGAGCTGGAGGAAATCCTCGATCCGCGGCTGTTCCAGCGCGTGCACCGCTCGACGATCGTCAATCTGCGCTTCGTCAAGAGCCTGCGGGCGCACATGAACGGAGAGTACTTCCTCACCCTGGAAGCCGGTCAGGAGCTCAAGCTCTCACGTACCTACCGTGACAAGGTCGAGCACTTCCTCGAGCGTCACGCGCTGCGGCGGAACGCGCCGGTCGAGTAGTTGACGCCGTAGCAGTCGACCACCCTGATGCCGTTGCGGCCGCCCCTCTTGGCGGCGTAGAGCGCTTCGTCCGCGAGCTGCAGGGCGCCCTCGGCGCTGCGGCCGGGCCGGGGGCTCACTATCGACACTCCGATGCTCGCGGTCACGACGCCTGCGGGCGAGTCGTCATGCTGGATGGCCAGCGCCTGCACGCTCTCCCGCAGCTCCTCCGCAATCTCACGCACGTGCTCGGCGCCCAGGTCATAGAGCGCCACCAGGAATTCCTCGCCGCCGTAACGGGCGGCTATGTCGAGCGGACGGCGTGCGAAGCGCTGCACTACCTGCGCCACGCGCTGCAGCGCCGCATCGCCGGCCTGATGCCCATACCGGTCGTTGTAGGCCTTGAAGTGATCGACGTCCATGAGAAGGAGTGCGAGCGGACGGCGGTCGCGCATCGCCTGTTGCCAGAGGCGCGCGTAGTCGTCATCGAACGCGCCGCGGTTCTTCAGACCGGTGAGGCCATCGCGCGCCACCATCTCGCTCAGCAGTCCGCGCTCGAGAAACGACATGCGCATCTGCCGCTCTACGCCCTGATAGACGAAGGCGCCAACAGCGGTCGTGATCATCAACTCGGCCGTGTAATAAGCGACGTCGGCGGCAGGCCATTTGGCATGCGCCAGCGCAAGGCCGAGCGCTCCGACCATGAGAGTGTTGACGAGCGCCGCTTCCCGGAAGAGCTGTCCGCCGAAGAAGCTCGCGATGCTGAAGGCCGTCAAGAAGCAGAAAGGATCCGGATGACCGGTGATGCGCCGGTCTGCAATTCCGAGAGCGGACGCGATGGCGATGACTGGAAGCAGGACCCTCGAGACAGGCAGATACAGCCGCTCGTAGAGGCGACCCCAGGAAATCAACATCAGCGCCAGGCACGCGGGAATCACGAGCCCAAGCCAGCCGAGCGCCACGGCGCGCAACGGCATCGCTTCCAACACGGTGAGTTTGACGGCGGCGGCGATCGCGAGCAGGCCCAGCGCCAGCTGGAAGAATCGCACGCGCGTGCGCGAGCGGTTCAAGTGGAAGGCCTGGAAGATCCGCTCCAGGTCCGGCGCGAAGCGCAGATCCCGGAAACCGCGGCGCAATTGCTGCGCGTACGCGGAATCAGGAAAGCTCTCGTGCTCGAGCGGCTCGGGGACCTTCATCGTGGCCGCAATTTAGCTCACGCGCCCGGTACGGAATGTGACGCAGTACCGGTGCGGCATCTCGCTGCCGCACGCGTGAACTGGGATCGGGGTCACGATTCAAGGAAGGGCAGGTGCCGATCTGTGAGCCGCCGCGTTGGCTTGCTCGCGCGCCCGTTGCAGGATCGACCTTTGGATTCCCCGAGGTCGCACTCTTACATGATGGCCCCAGATCTGGTCCGTTTTCGCCCATGAGACCCGCCAGCCCCAACGAGAACGCCCCAGGATACGATCTCGCCGATCTGCCGGTGGAGGCCCCCATCGACGCGCTGCCGCCCGGCGAGCCGTCCGTGGGCGGCCGCGGTGGCTCTGGCAAGGGTGCGGCTGGGGCGCCGCCGCCGTCGGCAGAACCCGCCTCCGAGGACCTGATCGATCCGGAGAAGATCCTCCTTGCGGGCGAACAGCTGCAGATGCCGAAGCCCCCCGCGCCGGCTGCCGCTTCCGAGGCCCGCGCGCGCGAAAGTGAGAGCACCAGAAAGCGGCCGGGAGCGCCGCCGAGGCCAGCCGCTGCCTCGAGAGCAGCCCCGGCGCCAGCTGCAGTCGAACCCCCAGCAGTGCCGCCGCTCACCCTGATCCCGACCCTCGCGCCCAGCGCCGCGGCACCCACCGACGTCCCCCGGCCAGCGGTGGCAGCACCGTCGGTCGCAAGACCCTCAGCCCCAGCACTATCGGCCGCAGCGCCGTCAGCCGCAGCGCCGTCAGCCGCAGCGCCGTCAGCCGCAGCACCATCAGCCGCAGCACCATCAGCCGCAGCACCATCAGCCGCAGCGCCGTCAGCCGCAGCGCCATCAGCCGCAGCACCATCAGCCGCAGCACCATCAGCCGCAGCACCATCAGCCGCCGCAGCACCGATAGTAGTCGCGGCGCCAGCGCTAACCGCGACATCACCAGTCGCCGCGCCATCAGCGGCACCGCAAGCCGCGGCACCACCTGCTGCACCCCAGTCCTCCGCATCAACGGCCGCGGCTGCCCCGGCAGCCTCCGGGCAACGCGCGCCGGAACTGATGGACAAGGACTTCATCGCGCGCAACCAGGTCGTCGAGCGCTATCTCTCCGGCCGGCTGCCGCTCAAAGGCGCGACGGACTTCGAGCGATTCTGCAAAGAGCACCCCGAGTTGCTCGACGAGGTCGGGCTTCCCGAGCGCGTGAACGCCGCGCTGCGACTTCTGGAAGCGAGCGGCAAGCCCGAGCCCTGGGCGGAGCCCAAGAAGCCCTTCTGGCAGAAGCTCGAGGTCCTGCTCGGCCTGCTCGGCGCCACCGTGGCACTGGCTGTCGCGCTTGCGATCATCGCCAACGGCAGCGCACAGAAAACTCAGCGCATCGCGGCGCTGCAGCGGCAGGTAATGGAGCGTCCGCTGGATCCGGCCACCAGTACGCGCGACATCCATCTGCTGCCGAGCCGCAGCGGCGCCTCTGACTCACCCGCCATCATCATCGGCGGCGGCACCGAGGGGCAGCTCGCCGACTTCCGTATCGACGAGTCGCGCTCGCCTTATCGGGTCTTCCGCATCACCATCGATCGCATCAATCAGGGCCGGGTCGGCATCATCGATCACATCGCGAAGGACTCCGACGGTAATCTGAGGATTGCGCTCAACAGCACCGCGCTCGGCCCCGGCAACTATCAGCTGACGATAGAGGGCCTGACCTGGCAGGGGCTGCCGCAGCCCGATTCCTGGGTAACCATAGGCATCCAGGCGACCGAGTGAGCGCCACGAGTCCCGTGACCGCCCTGCGCCCCGAAGTTTTCGTGGCTCGGCAGCCTATCTACGACGCCTCGATGGCAGTCGTAGCCTACGAGCTGCTCTACCGTGCATCTCCCACCAGCCGCAGCGCGCAGATCGGTGATCCCGGCAGCGCGACCCTCGAGGTCATCACCGGCGCCGCGCTCGAGATCGGGCTCGATCGCCTGGCCGGCGGCCTGCCGGTGCACATCAATTTCCCGGAAGAGCTGTTGGCGAAACTTCCAGAGCTGCCGCTGCAGGCCGGGCGCGTCGTCATCGAGGTGCTGGAAGACGTTCGCGCCACACCGCAGGTGATCAACAATCTCCGAACGCTGCGTGCACGCGGCCATCGCATCGCGCTCGATGATTACTCGCCGAAAGACAGTGATCCGCGGCTGCTCGAAGTAGCGGACATCGTGAAGCTCGAGATCACCCATCCTCCCGCCGACGAGGTTGCCCGTCTGGCGCAGGCTCTGCGGGCGACGGGTCTCGAGCTGATCGCCGAGAACGTCGAGAGCCGGGAGGATTTCGAGCGCTGTGTCGCGCTGGGATTCAAAGGCTTCCAGGGCAACTTCCTGCAGCAGCCGGAGACCTTCAGCGCCCGCCGGGTGCCGGTGAGCCGCTTCGGCGCACTGCGGCTCGCCACCTCGCTGCAGAGCGACGATTACTCGCTGGATGATGTCGAGCGGCTCCTCAGCCAGGACGTGTCGCTCTCCTACAGAGTGCTGCGCTGCATCAACTCGAGCTACTACAACCTGCCGCGCAAGATCGATTCCATCCGCCAGGCCATCGTCATTCTGGGCCTCGACACACTGCGCCAGCTTTGCGGGCTCCTCTGCCTGCAGGGATTCGACGACCGTCCGCCGAGCCTCATCGTGCAGGCGATGACCCGCGGGCGTATGTGCGAGCAGCTCGGCAAGCTGGGAGGCGCGCGCGATGCCGGCCCGTTTTTCATCACCGGGCTCTTCTCGCTGCTCAATGCCCTGCTCGGGCTCCCGACCCGCAAGGTAGTGGAGGAGTTGCCGCTCACACCCGCGGTGGCGCGGGCTCTCGTCGCGGGCGAAGGCCCGCTCGGCGCGGCGCTCCAGTGCACTCGTGCTTACGAGCGCGGCGTCTGGGATCATGCGGTCTATGCGGACTTGGCACCGCACCTGATCCGGGCAGCTTATGTCGACGCTCTCTTCTGGGCCGAGCAGGCGCGGACCTTGGTGGCTTGACATCCTCTCCGGCCTGAAGGCCGGAAATTCCTACGGCGCTGCATGAGCAATCTCACGCAGATTTCGCTTCGGTGGGTTCCTGGGCCGACGCCCCTCGGACGGGCGAAGTGTCTCCATAGGCTGCCACGCGGTGCCCCCGCGCCAAAATATTGATTGCCCCGATCAGGTCGGCGTTCTCCGAAAACCCGCATCCGATGCAGCGGCAGTTGCCCATGCGGGCATGAACCTTGTCATCATCCGCCAGTACATCGAACAGCAGCAGACCCCGGATTAGACGGCTGCAGCGGCATCGAGCCGCCTCGCCGTCGCACTATCCATCTCCGGCATCAATGCCGGAGCTTTCCGCGCATCCTGGTAACTCCGCGGCTGCGCAAGGCCGCGCCCCTCTCCGCGATATTCGTACTACGATGACGCAGCGCCGGCCCGTTGCGCGGGTACGGCATCTGCTGCCCCTTCTTGGTTTCCGATCCACCCTGTCGAGGAGCCCAGTATGAGCAAGTCACCCGGACACCAGAAGTGGCCCGAGCACAAGGTGGTCGAGACGCCAGTCGACAAGCGCGTCACCGTCGAGCTCAACGGAAAGGTCATTGCAGACTCACGCCATGCGATCCGCGTCGATGAGGACGGCAGCCCTGCCAGGTATTACTTCCCGCGCGGAGACGTGACCATGGACAAGCTTCAGCGCACCGCCTCGACGAGCCAATGCCCGTTCAAAGGCACTGCGCATTACTTCAGCCTGGCAATGGACGGCGGCGGCAACGGCGGTAAGCTCGATGACGCCGTATGGACTTACGAAGAGCCCTTCGACGAGCACCAGACGCTGAAGGACATGCTGGCTTTCTACGACGATAAGTACCGGAACATCCATGTGCGCGTGACCTGACGCGCCTCAGGGAATCAGCCGCGCCAGGCTGCCGCGCCGGCCGGCTTGCGCCGGAAAGGTTTCGTGAGGCGCTTCAGGACGCCGCGGATGATCCGCATCTCCCACGACAGCGGCGGGTGCAGGAACGCGATCTTGCGAACGTAGTGAGGGACGGTCCAGTGATACCGCGAGCCGGCGGCAAAGAGAAATGTGTCGCCCGCCTGCAGCCGCCGGCGCACTCCTGCGGCATCCTCGACGAGGACCATGCCTTCCAACACGTGAATGACTTCGTCGTCATCGTAGTACCAGTTGAACCGGCCGGCCGTGCAGTCCCACATGAAGGTGATCGCCAGCCGGTCGCTGCTGCCGGCGAGCTGCCTTTTGCGTGCGACCGGAGTCCCCTCGAGAATCCAGGCCTTGGGAATGGGCGCGGGGGCCAGGCCTTCGGCATCGTGTCGCAGCGCCCGGGCACCTTCGATGGAGATCGTCTGCTCCAGAACGTCGAGCTCGACCGTCGGATCGTCGGCCCGCAACTGGCGCGCGGTGCCGCCTTCTGGCGGTGATTTTCCCATCATAACTCCCCGGCTCTTCCGCTTGACCTAATGCGTCGCCCGAATCGAAATGCGTCGCGAGCATACCGGCGGCTTGGCGGTGGGGTCTGTGAGTTGCCGCTCAAACGTCCGCACGCAGGGTCACGAGCGGAGGCTGGCGCACCACCGAGCGCGTCGCCAACCAGCCACTCGTCACGACGATGAGGCCTCCGCCGAGAAGGCCTATCACGCAAGCCCACGGATTGAAGACGTACCGCAGGTCGAGCACCCGTGTCGTGAGAAAGTAAGCCGCGACCGAGGCGCCGGCCGCGGCAATCATGCCGGAAAGAACACCGAGCGCCGCAAATTCGGCGAGCACACCTTGCAGTACCGTGCGGCGGCTGGCTCCGAGCGTGCGCAGGATCGCGCTTTCGTAGCGCCGCTCGTCGCGGCTCGACTGCACGGCGGCGAGAAGCACCGTCAATCCCGCCAGCAGCGTGAATGCGAAGACGCTCTGCACGGCCAACACCGCCCTGTCGAGCACCGTCCGCACGTCCGCGAGCAGATCGTCGATGTCGAAGATCGAGACGCTGGGAAACCGGCGGGCAAGGCCCGCCAGCGATTCGGCTGCGCCCGGAGCAACATAGGCGCTCGTCAGATAGGTGCCCGCGACCTTGTCGAGCAGCCCAGGGGCGAAGACGATGAAGAAGTTGGGTCTGAAGCTGTCCCACTTTACTTTACGGATGCTCGCGATGCGCACCGTGAACGGCTCGCCCGCGATGTCGAAGGTCAGCCGATCGCCTAGGCGCAGGCCGAGCCACTGCTCGAATTCAGTGGAAATGGAGACGAGCGGCTGACCTTCCTGCGCCGGCGTCGACCAGCGGCCGGCGACCACGCGATTGTCGGCGCCGAGCGTCGCCGACCAGGTAAGGTTCTGCTCGCGATTGGCAAACTCCTCGCCGCGGTGATCGGTGAAGTGCAGCTTCTCCACGGGCCGCCCATCGATCGCCGTCAGCCTGCCGCGAATCATTGGCAACACGCGGGAAGTCCTCGCGCCACGAGCATGGAGATACGCGATGAACGTGTCTCGGCTCTCCGGCGGGATGTTGATGAAGAAGTAGTTCGGCAGATCGGCCGGCAAACTGTTGCGCCAGTCACCGTCGAGATCGTTGCGGATGATGCCCAGGAGGAGCAGCGCCATGATGCCGGTGCCGAATGCGACGATCTGCACGATGCTGTCGGCCTTTCGCCGGCTGAGGCTGGCAATTCCATAGCGCCACGCGACCCCCGCTCGGGCGCGCAGCCGGCCCGCGGTCACCACGAGCAGCGCGCCGGTCAGGACGAGCACTGCGATGAAAGCGGCGAGTCCTCCGGTGAAGCCGAGGAAGAGCTTCCAGTCGAGCACCACCCAGTAGATGAGCAGCACGACCACCGCCACTGCCGGGCCAAAGGCGAGCACCACCAGCGGCCGCGGCGGCCCGATGTCACGGCGCAACACGCGGATGGCAGGCACGCGGGACAATTGCAGCAACAGCGGCAGCGCAAAACCCGCGAGCAGAGCGACGGCGGTCAGCAAGCCCATGGCTACTGGCACGAGGCTCGCCGGAGGCAGCGCTCTGCTGGCAAGAAGCCCGCGCAGTGCGTACACCAGCCACGCCTGGGCCACATACCCGATTGCGGACCCGATCATCGCCGCGAGTAACGCCACCGCGAGCAGCTGCAGCGTCGTCAGCCAGACCGTGAATCTTCTTGTCGCGCCCAACGTCCTCAGCAGCGCCACGGAATCCAGGTGCCGGGCCACATAACGCCGTGCCGACATCGCGACGGCGGTGGCGCAGAGGAGCACCGCGACCAGACTGGCGAGGCTGAGGAATCTTCCGGCACGGTCGACGGCACTCTTGATCTGCGGGCTGGCGCTGGAGATGTCGCGCAGCCGTTCTCCGGGATGCCTGTGTGTCTGGAGCCAGTGTTTGAAGTCCGCGACGCTCGCGGGGGTACCGGCGAAGAGGGCGGCATAGCTCACCCGGCTGCCCGGCTGGATGAGCTGCGTCCGCGGCAGGTCGGCGGCATTCATGAGGAGATTGGGGACCAGCCCCGTGAACGTCCCGCCCTCGTCTGGCCTGGAGATGAGAACCCGTCCGACCCGGAAGTCCGCGGCGCCGATGCTCAGCCGGGAGCCGACCCGACCGCCGAGCGCCGCGAGCAGCCTCGAGTCCGGCCACACCTCGCCCGGGGGTGGAATCTGCGCTGCCGGCTGTCCCTTGGCGAAGGGCTGGTCCGCCACCATCACCGTGCCGCGCAGCGGGTATCCTGCCGTTACGGCATCGATGTCGGTGAGCTGACTCTGATCGCCCTCGAACACCACGCTGAGCAAGCCGATGGCGCGAGCGGTACGAAGGCCGGCCTGCCGGGCCGCCACCATGTCTGCCTCGCCGATGGGCTGCGGTGACTCCAGGCGGATGTCGGCAGCCAGCACCTGGCTCGCCTGCATCGCCACCGCAGCGCTGATCCGGCTCACCAGGAATCCCACCCCGGTGAGCGCCGACACGGCGATAGTGAGAGCGAGCAGCAGCACGCCGAGCTCGCCCGAGCGCCATTCCCGGGATAGCATGCGCATCGAGAGCAGCGCCGCGCGCATGCCGGCTACCTCAGCCCGCCGGCATCCATGTGCACGATGCGCTCGCAGCGAGTGGCAAGATCGCGGTCGTGTGTGACCAGCACCAGCGTCGTGCTGGAATGCGCATTCATCTCGAAGAGCAGCTCCCCGATCCTGCCGCCGGTAGCCGCATCGAGATTGCCTGTCGGCTCATCCGCGAAGAGCACTGCCGGCCGGGTCACGAAGGCCCGCGCCAGCGCGACGCGCTGCTGCTCGCCGCCCGAGAGCTGGCGCGGGTAATGGCGCGCACGCTCTTTGAGGCCTACATGGCGCAGCGTCTCGAGCGCCGCGTCGCGCGCGCCCTCATGACCCGCGAGCTCCAGAGGCAGCATCACATTCTCGAGCGCTGTGAGCGATGGGATGAGGTGAAACGACTGGAAGACGAAACCGACCCGCTGCGCCCGCACCCGCGCCCGGCCGTCCTCGTCGAGCCCGGTGAGGTCGCGACCTTCCAAGAGAACCCTCCCCCCGCTCGGCAGGTCGAGTCCTGCGAGGAGCGCCAGCAGGGTGGATTTGCCCGCCCCCGAGGGGCCGACGATCGCGACCGACTCGCCCGAGGCGATGTCGAGCGAGACGTCGTGCACAATAGTCAACAGGCCTTCGGGACTTTGGACCTGCTTCGTGAGGTGCTCGGCCTTGAGAACGCTGCTGCGAACCGCCGTCGCCTGGGCGCTCGGCATCGGATTGATGTTCATCGCGCTCCAGAACGCGGTGGCGTCCGACCATACCATTCTCGTGTTCGGCGACAGCTTGAGCGCCGCCCACGGTCTGAGGCCGGAGCAGGGTTGGGTGGCGCTGCTCATCGCGCGCCTGAGAGCCCAAGGTTACGAGTACCAGGTGATCAACGCCAGTGTGAGCGGCGAGACCACTACCGGCGGCCTCACTCGCCTGCCCCGGGAGCTGCGCCGCACCCAGCCCGGCATCCTCATCCTGGAGCTGGGGGCCAACGATGCCCTACGCGGCCTGCCGCTGGCGCTTGCGCGGCAGCGCCTCGCCGGGATGATCCGGCTCGCCGAGACGGCCGGCGCGCGTGTCCTCCTCGTCGGATTGCTCATTCCGCCGAACTACGGTCCCCGATATACCAGGCAGTTCGCGGACATGTATCCGGCTCTCGCGCGGCAATTGCACACCGCCCTGGTACCCTTCCTCCTGAAGAAGGTGGCGCTGGATCCGCGGCTGATGCAGCAGGACGGACTGCATCCCAATGCGCGCGGGGAGCCGCTGGTGCTGAATACACTGTGGCCGTATCTGAAGCCGATGCTGAAGAAGAACCATTGAGGGGGGTCCCGATGAACCGCTATTGGCTGAAGTCCTATCCGCCGGGCGTGCCGGCGGAGATCGATCCCGCCAGGCTGACCTCGCTCGCAGACCTGCTGCGCCAGGCCTGCAGCACTTACCGCGACCGGCCGGCATTCGAGCAGATGGGCCGCACCATGACGTTCGCGCGGCTCGATGAGCTGACTCGCGACTTCGCGGCGTGGCTGCAGTCGGCCGGCATGGCCAAGGGCGATCGGATCGCCATCATGCTGCCCAATACCCTGCAGTACCCCATCGCGCTTTTCGGCGCCCTGCGGGCGGGGCTGATCGTCGTCAACACGAACCCTCTCTACACCGCTCGCGAGCTGCAGCACCAGCTCGAGGACTCCGGTGCGGCAGCAATCGTGGTGCTGGAGAACTTCGCTCACGTCGTGCAGGAAGTAGCTGCACACACGCGGCTGAAGAAGGTGCTGGTCACCGCGGCGGGGGACTACCTCGGGTTCCCGAAGTCATCGATCGTCAATTACGTCGTGCGGCATCGCCGCAAGCAAGTGCCGCATTGGCATATCCCCGGCGCCATGGACTTTCGCGACGCGGTCCGCGCCGGCCGCAAGCTGCCGTTCACTCCGGTCGATGTAGGGCCTGAGGACATCGCGTTCCTGCAGTACACCGGCGGTACCACGGGCGTTGCGAAGGGTGCCATGCTCACCCATGGGAACGTCAGCTGCAACGTCCTGCAGGCGGAGGCGTGGGTCGCAGGTACGTTCCCGCGCGAAGGCGGCGTGGTGATCACGGCGATTCCGCTCTATCACGTGTTTGCGCTTACAGCCAACTGCCTGCTCTGCACACACCTCGGCTGGAAGAACGTGCTCATCATCAACCCGCGCGATTGCCCCGCCATGCTGAAGGAGTTGAGGAAACAGCCGTTCGCTTTCTTCACCGGCGTCAATACCCTTTTCAACGCAATGCTGAACGCCCCCGGGTTCGCTGCCATCGATTTCAGCCATCTCGTCGTGACGCTGGGCGGCGGCATGGCCGTGCAGGAATCGGTGGCGAAGCGCTGGAAGGAAGTCACCGGCAACATCCTCACCCAGGCCTGGGGGCTCACCGAGACCTCGCCCGCTGCCGCCATCAATCCCACCGGTGAGGAGTTCAACGGCTCCGTCGGCCTGCCCATTCCGTCCAGCGAGATCACCATCAAGAACGACGAAGGCCATGACCTTCCTGTCGGCCAGACTGGCGAGATCTGCGTCCGGGGCCCGCACGTCATGCGCGGATACTGGAACCGCCCCGACGAGACCGCCAAAGTCATGCTCCCCGACGGCTGGCTGCGCACCGGTGACGTCGGCTACATGGACGAGCGCGGCTACGTGTTCATTCAGGACCGCAAGAAGGATATGATCCTGGTCTCAGGTTTCAACGTCTACCCCAACGAAGTCGAAGCCGTTGCCGCCACCCACCCGGGCATCCTGGAATGCGCCGCCGTCGCCCAGCCCGACGAGCACTCCGGCGAAGTCGTAGCGCTCTACGTGGTCCTCAAAGATCCAAAAGTCACCGAGCACGACATCATCGAGCACTGCCGCAAATCCCTCGCTGGCTACAAGGTCCCCAGGCACGTCTACTTCCGCAAAGAGCTGCCGAAGAGCAACGTCGGGAAGATATTGCGGAAGGAGTTGAGGGGGGGCTGACGTGAAGTAGGGCCGCCCTCCCGGGCGGCGGGTCCATGCCTCCATGTTGCCGGTTCGGCCCGAATATTGCCGGCGAAAGCGAACCGCCTGCGCTGACGCCGGGCGGCGACAACTACTTCGTTGTGCAATGGAACCGCTGGGAGGAAACATGTCTGCTTCATTTCAGAAGTGGGCCCCAGGCCCGCGCTTCCTGACAATCTATTCCGGCGTACTCACCCTCGCGCTCGCTTTCCTCGTGCTCACCGGCTTCACCAGCACGGACCAGAACCCGCAATTCGACAAGATCACCGTCCACCGCATCAATGTAGTGGAACCGGACGGAGCCCTGCGCATGATCCTTTCCAACCAGGCCAGCGCCCCCGGAATGTTCGTGAAAGGCAAGGAATATCTGCCGGGACATCATGGCGCCGCTATCATTTTCCTCAACAACGAGGGCACCGAGAACGGCGGTATAGGCTTTTCCGGCTCCAACCAGAACGGCAGCAAAACCAGCGCCGGAAACATCTCATTCGACAGCTACGAGCAGGACGAGGCGATCGCGATGAGCGCCCAACAGGTCAACGGCACCAAGACCGCCACCGTCGGCATGATCGATGAGCCGAGCTGGCCGATCACCGAGTACATCCACCTGATCGAGCAGATCCAGAATCTGCCGCCCGACCAGCAGCAGGCCGCCATCGATCAGTTCTACCAGACCCATCCGAAGCCTCAGCTCCGAATCACTCTCTCCCGCAATACCGACACCTCCGCCAGCCTCGACCTGAAGGATTCCCAGGGCAATAACCGGCCCGTCCTCAACGTCGATGCTAGCGGCAATCCCCACCTGCAGTTCCTCGACGCAAACGGCAACGTGATCAGCCAGCTGCCATAGGGAAGCTGAGGGGCTCAGCGCCCCAGCCTGATCGCACGAGGCACCGGTGGCCGCGCCACAAATGCCTCGCGGATGCGCGTCATTGGGGGACGGACATGAAGCAATCACTGCCGCTATCGTGCTGCGGGTTCATCGTGCCCGCACGCTGATATCGAAAATGTTGGGAAGATAATGAGGAAAGATCTGAGAGGAGAGAAGTCAAGAGTCTGATCAGCTATGTCGCTTTGACAGCGGCCTGTGGGCTAGTCGATCGCCACGGTTACCGCCATGGGAAGTCAACGATTGGTCGGACCGCAGCAAATAGACGCCTAGGGCGACTCGCGTAGCCTTTTCTTGCGCCGTCGATTTTGACGACCTGCGTCCAGCTGACCACTCCTGAAAGTTTTCCAGGAGCGCGGCTGCGCGTCGCGAAAATCTGCTCATGAAGAAGGCCGCATCGCGCTTTGAAGGAACAGTGAAATCCTTGAAGCCAAAGAATGAAGGCGGCTCGGAATTTAATTTGGGTCCCAGGATTGCAAAGGCAAAATCTTCGAATGACCTTGCGAGATCTGATAGTTGATAGGCTGGGATATCGCGACGCTTCCGCGTTGCGCATGGCCGCAGCGTTCCCGTCGGCGTCGCCTCAATCAGGCCCATCCTCTCGAGCTCGCGCCGTACCGACTTGGGGGTCACATCACCCCCGTAGAGCTTTACAAGGTAAACGAACGACTTCGTGTGCCCGCGATATGGAAGGGCATCAACATGCCCGCCGCGATTCTGGAACCTCGGGTCAGTTAGCCATCCCCTGAGCACTCTAAGTGCGCGCTGCTCCCCGCGGGTCCTTGTTGCCGCCTTTCGATCATCTCGAGAATCCCTCAATAAAATCGAGACTTCCTTGCGCGTCATCCCGGTTGCAACTGAAAGGAGCGAGATATTTACCCGTTGACCTCGAGGAAGAACAGCCTCCATTGCTGCACGAAGATAGGCTTGCTTGGCAGCACGTTCCAGCTTATCAATGCCGGTGCCTCCCGTTACCAATAGGCGCGCGATCGGCAAAAGGAGTTGTAGCAGCGCGTCCTCTGTGCCTTGTTCTGCCTTCGTCGATTTCAGTTGCAAGGATGTATTCTGTTATCTGAAGATGCTAGGGCCGCGTAAGACGAAGCATGCTCTAATGCGAGTAAATTGAAAACAGACCTAATCCGACACGCAGCTGCCTGCTCGCGCTAGCGCATGGCGCGTCTGCGTGAGATTGAAGCCAATCGTCCAGCTCCTCTAAGAAAATCAAGCTTCGTTCTCTGGCAAACGCCCCGAATTTCCGCGCGTTTCGCGTCGAAATTTTCGCACTCTCCACGGTGCGCCAGAAATGATGGGGTCTTTGCGATGTCCGTGAATTCTTCAGCAATTGCGTCAGTGCCGAAGTGACATCGTTCAGGAAATATGCGATGGGTTCAAATGCTACCTTTGATCCGGCCGTCGCACAGAAGAACGGGCTAACCAGCTGATAAGTCCCGTTGCTCAAGCGTCGCACGTTCTTGTACCGAATGAGTACACTCAGCAGCGTCCTGGGCTTTCGCCCTGCGCAAGCGCTTCTCGCGAGTGCTGCAAATCCGTTAGTGCCCGATAGTGTTAGTGGCCGGGGGCGTCCCCGCGCGTCCAAGAACTTACGGTCCCGCGTCCATGCGGCGATGAGGTCTGCGTAACAGGTGGGCTTGCCTATATGTTCCAACCGCTTTCTCGCTGGTCCGCGAACATCGGCAATGGCCGCAGTGAGCGCAGCTAGTGACTCAGACCTGCTCATCTCCACGCTATTGAAGAATGTCGCAATGGGGTAAAGCAGGGAGATAGCTTGGTCCCTAGTAATGACCACCTTTTTTCGCCTGGTTTGGGCGCGCATCCCGATTCTCCATAGCTAATAATCCTTCGTGGGGCTCAGGGATACACTGCTGGGAAATTACCCCGATGGTCTACCAGAGCCCCCGTTTGGGGAGAGGATACGACCAATTCGGGAAAGTTGCCGAAGTGCGGCAGGAAGCAGGCGCGCTATTCGGGGGCCGAGCTCCGTCCTGACGGACAAAGCTCCATCCCTGCGCGTTATATCGGGCGCATTCGTAGCGCCTTGACGTTTCAACTCAGCAGACTAGGAATCCCAGCCTCTGATCCCAGGGAAACCTGTGCCGCTGACTCAGAGCGACCCGGTGCCGCCAACCCCGAGCGAGCCGGTACCACCCACGCCAAGAGATCCGGTGCCGCCCACGCCCTTCGTGCCGGTGCCACCCACTCCCAGCGAACCAGTGCCGCCGACCCCAAGCGAGCCGGTACCACCCACGCCGAGAGATCCGGTGCCGCCCACGCCCTTCGTGCCGGTGCCACCTACTCCCAGCGAGCCGGTACCGCCGACGCCGAGTGACCCGGTACCACCGACTCCGTTGAGCCCGGTACCACCGACTCCGTTGAGCCCGGTACCACCGACTCCGTTGAGCCCGGTACCACCGACTCCGTTGAGCCCGGTACCACCGACTCCGTTGAGCCC
>Ga0134128_10002185_pt1 | contig 24409 bp, 29 predicted proteins | sample KB31754_FD_96462 | JGI IMG/M metagenome (GOLD analysis project Ga0134128, IMG submission 96462) | Terrestrial soil microbial communities with excess Nitrogen fertilizer from Kellogg Biological Station, Michigan, USA - KB3-175-4 | ecosystem: Environmental > Terrestrial > Soil > Unclassified ...
CCGCAATAGAAGTAACCTAAACCCTTTCAAACCCTAACACACCTTCCCCCGCCTCTTTGCGGCCTTTCCGCCCCAGGTGATGACGTAAGCATCCCCAAAATCTGCGCCGGAAATCTTTTACTTATGGATCAATATAGCCAAACAAAGGTGGAGGCGATTACTTGGAAAAAAGTTGAACTAACACGAAAAGGATATTTTGGGGCAGTGGTGATATATAGACGGGAAGAGGAAATGAATCAATTGATTTGGAAATTGGAACAATCATTTCTAAAAAACGAATTATTTTGCGATTTTCAGAAACGTCAAGATTACGGACTAGACAAACAAACTCTGGTTATAACTATTCCCAGAAACTTTCGAGAAGAATTTTGTGATTCTGTTTTAAATTACCTTAATCATCAATTAAATCAGGAAGCAGAATGGGGTGTAAAATATTGGGGTGCATTATTTAGTGGTGGATGGGGAAACTTGTATCACACGATAATATATACTTGATTTTTATTAAAAACTTTTATCTGTTTTTGCTTTTACGGTATCATATAATTCGGACATTTTCTTGTACAAATCCTCTAGAGACTTTTCATGACATTCCGCACAAAATCCTTTTGCAATGATTGGATGTTCCGCTTCGCATTTCGCAGTTACATAGATTGGTTTTGACATTTTTTGGAAAGTTTTTCAAACAAAAGTTTGAGAGATAAAAGATTGAGAAAATAATCCAAATAAACTTTATCTTTTTGTGAAAGCTGATTCTTTTGACAAATATAATAATAAATATAAGTCACAAAACTTTTGCGTGGCATTTGAGCTGAAACAAGAGTTGAATTTGGACAAAAGAATTTGATATAGACCGAATACTCTTGAGCAACATAATGTGCCATTAACGAATATGAATCCAGCGACAAGAAATACATATTATCCTCTTGAATTTTGAAAAAGAATGGAAACATGGAAAGAATTTTATTTGGACAACAATAAAGAAATAACATCAATTTCCTTGAGCAACAAATCCCGTTTATGAATTTCGAGTCTAAGTTGTAAATTTTCCTTTTGAAGTTGTTTTACGGTTTCATAAATTTTTGTTGCTTCGACATATAAATGAGCAGCTCTTTGTCTTCTTCCTTTTGGTTTTTTGCTATGACCTTCTTTTAATATTTTATGTGCTATTGCGAGGTCGAGTTTGTTTGGTGAAGTCATGGAAAGAAAATTTGGACAATCTTTTTTATTTCAATCAACAAAAGTCACATGCTTTAAAGTAGTTCTAAATATTTTTAATTTTGTTCCTGATCCAATTATGATATCCTTGAAGAATCTGTCTGGATAAAATTGATGATATAAATCTTCCATGAAATGTGCACAAGTCAATTTAATATCTGGATCTTGCATTAGGGTATCAAAGAAGGGGTGGATTCCGATCGTTGTATATTGTTGTAATACCACAGAGTAAGGCGCCGACAAATGTAGACAGCTAAAAGTGGCGATAGCAGAATCGTTATAGTTATTATAGACAAGATTAAATTTATAACCGCGCTTGATATTAAGAATCTTGGCATCCTGTTTCATGAGAAAAAGTAAAGTTTTTATTTAACGAGAAACTCTATATCTACGGATTTCTGAAATTTGAATCTTTGGGGTTTGTTGCAACATTATATGTCCAATATGCATTTTCCCACAAAGTAAAATATTGTTTTCGCCCATATTTACAACAACAATCCTTAAAAGTTCTCCGGAAACAACTGGTTGAGGGCAAACAAATAGTCCCAGATTTGCAGTTTGATGAGGAAGAGAGAAAACCATGCCTGAGCAATTATCAGTCAAATAAAAAATAAGACCGGTCGGCACAACTATACGAGCACCAGGTTGTAACATTTCAAAATAATCCGGTTCTATAAAAATAACAATTGAAGAGTCGTTGAAACAAACTTCTGGCATCTTTACATCTCCATGTGCTCTTGTTACTGAAACAACGGTGTGAGCTGGTTCGAAAATAATTGGTCGTCCCTCGTTGTCTATTATTCGTTCCATTTGAGAAAGTTGCTTTTATAAATTAAAACGATTAGGAGATGTGGCTTGCTCGGAGAATTAATCTAAGCCACTTGGTGATATAAAGAAAAAATGAATCAAATTTCTTGACAAAATGCAAAGATTCTCTCCAAGCCAAATCGCTCCAAACTCTCTCTCTACTCCAAACCTTGGTGCTGCTCTTTCTGCCGCTATTGCCGATAACAAGAAACTTGTAGTTGGGGAACTTTTCACTAATGGTCAACCTGTTGCTTTGAAAATGGAAGGATACGTTACTACTAATGGGATCAATGTGGACGATAAATTTGGTGCTCATACTTTGGGGTTCTCCTTTAATGATGCAAAGGAACTTGAAGCATTCCAAGCTTTATACAAATTCTTTGACAAGGCCGAAGGAATTGATTCTAATTGGGGTGTTCAAGATATGGTTAAAGGGGACAAGATCTACTTGAAACTCAAAGTTGGCAAGAATGGAAACTATAATGCCAAATCCAATCTTAAACAATGGAACCCAAAGAACCCAGATAATGCTCCTGCTACTCGTGGACAAAAAGTTGATGTTGAAGCTGACTTGAAAACTTATTTTTCTGTGGAGGAAAAGAAATGCGGATTTTATCTCACTGTAACTAATCTTTTATTCGATACTAGTAAGTAGATTTGAATAAATGTCCTTCCTCCTTTGCCTGTAGTATTTGTCTTGTTTGTTCGATTGATTTTCGATAAACTTCAGGTTCACCAACAGGCACATTTTTATCTGAAGGGGTGCAAGCTTCAACTGCTTCCTTGAGCATTTGTTCCAAATCACATTCACCTTGCATTCCCAATTGAACCCATAAATGGCGAAGAAACTCGATATCAAATCTTGAGACACCCCAAGAAGGACAAATAAAAAGTGAAGTAAAGAATGGTTTGAGATTACGTTCCTTGAAATCACGAATTACTACCGTATATGGATTATCAGTAAACGGCTTGATAACTTCACATAAACAAATATTTCGATCCTCGATAATTTCCATTCGAAAATCGTACGCATCATTAACTTGTTCATCCACTTGCATTTCTTCAATTTGTGGTTCTTTTTCCTGTTTATATGTAATTGCGAGTAAATCGTGTGCTCTTCTACTAATAATTTTTGGTTTGGGCAGTAAAGGGAAAAAGGTATGTGCAAAGAATCTGTGAACAAGTCTCCAATCATGATCCGTAATTAAATCGTTTGAATTGTAACTGATTGCAAAAGAAGGAGAGACGATCATTTCCAAATCTAAATCTTCGATACTGAAAATCTCGAGATTATCTACCCCGACCAAGAAAAATTTATGAGGAGTATTTGAGTAATTTGCGTGTAACCAAGAATAATTGTTTTTGTTTAATGAATCGACAAAAGGTTCGAACCCTTTACTTTTAACAAACTTGATTATTTGACCGTCTTCCGCAGTTGAAGGATTTGAAACAAAAATTCGTATATCTGGAAACATTTTGGGAAAGAATTTATTTGAAAAACAAATAAGTCGAGAAATTCTTCATTAGCCTGAGCTGTTTTTTCTTTTGGTAATTGATAAACAAGAAATCGTGATCTCCTTCGGTAGCATGTTGGTAAATTTGCATCCATAAATCGTGTTTGAGCGACATTGGATTTTCCTCATAAATCACCTCCACTTCTTTTTCATTGGCAATTTCAAAAATGATGAGACATGAGAATTGAGTCCTAACAGTTTTTGGGAGTTCCTTATATCTAAGTTTAATAAAGAAATTTACGCCTGAGACACCATGAATAACGAGCAAGAATAATGTCGATGATTGGTATTCAACATCTTGAACGGGTTATCCTTTTTACCCGAAAATAAACTTGAGCCGACCAAATCATCGAAAATTATAAGCATTCTGTTTGCTAAATGTTTTGACTTTTCGTGTTTCTTCAACAACTTGACCACCTTCATTTGCTCATCCATAATTTCTTTTAATGTATCCTCGTCATATTCACCAATAAAATGATCTTCGGGGATTTTCCCATCAAAATCACCGTCTCTCATATTAACTAGACCTTCCAATTCATGACCAATAGGAGCATTTTGAACAATTTGATCTTGACGTCTTTGGTTCGATTGATCTTTAATCCATCGTTTTAATTCTTTATTTTCCGCAAGCAATTTTTGTCTTTTTACCCTATTTTTAAAATTTAAATTTACCAGTCCCATTTTTCATCCGATAAAACCGTTGGTGAGAAAATTAAAATCGTATGAAAATATCCTTTATAGAAATTCAAAAGGTTTGCAATAACAGTTGTTTTTCCACTTCCTTTTGGCGCGACAATTCCAATAGAAAATTCGTGTTGAGGTAAAATATCATTTGGAGGTGCTGGGTGTTTTGAACTGGCTGGAACGGGAATAGGTTTAACTTCAAGCTTCATTTATTTTACTATCCATACTTTTTAACGTGATCCAAAAATCATAGAGTACATGCTTGATAAATGTCTTTCGTTTTCATTTTGAACACGATCACGAACAAACCCATCTTGCCATTGTTCTTGAGCATGCGTCCTTGCTTCACGTTCAATAACCTTTTTTGGTTTCTTGACTTCGGCATGCTGAGCTTCTTCTTGCTTTACACCCTTTACATATTGCAAGAACCAAGAAGGAGGAGCATCTTTTTTCTTTTGGCGTTTACGTGGTGGTTCAAGTTCTTGGATTGCTTGATCAATTATTTCGCTTGTTGTTTCAGAAGGCACCAATGTTTTATCAGAAGTCACGGAGTCGTCAATTTTGTTCTTTTTGGCTTCACGTGCTAATCTTCGTTTCTCCTTTTGAGCAAGTTTCTTTGCCTCTTTTTCCTTTTCATCATTCAAAGCTTTTTCTGCTGCTTCTTTTTCTGCAGCTTCTTGCTGTTCTTTGGCTGCAAGTTTTTCTGCTTGCTTTCGCTTACGAGTTTCTTGAGCTCTTGCAAGGGCAGCGATTTGCTTTTCTGTTCGTTGCTTTGGAGGTGGCATTGACACTTGTCCTTGATCTGTTTCGGGTTGAGTTGTTTCTTTGGGGTCATTTTTTTTGGTCGCAATTTTCTTTTCTTTTTTAACTGGTTTTGCAATGTCGGAAATATCAGCGGAATACAACGATACCATTTACAACATTACCACACTTTATTAACTTTCCCTGTAATTTCTTCTTGGAACTCTAGTACCCGCTCTTCCGGCTGGACCTGTAGGTGATGGTGGAACAGAAACTGTTGAAGTAGTCGATACAGTACCTGAAGAAGCACGCGAAGCGTTTGAGCTGTTTATCGAAACCGTTGATCCAGAGCGACTTGAACGTCCCAGAGAAACTGTTGATCCGGAGCGACTTGAACGTCCTAGAGAAACAGTTGATTGTGAAGAGCGTCCCAAAGAAACAGTAGAAGGAGAATGGCTTGAGCTAATTGAAACAGTTGAGGGGAAGGAATTAGTTGAGACGGTTGAAGGGGAGCGGGCATTTGTAGATGCTGGAGCCGATCTAGGCGCATAATAATCAATAGTTGCACCAGTAGTAATTCGAAGCGGTTGTCTGGTAATTCCCTCCAATCGAGAAACTTCTTTTGGCGCAATGATTGGTGAAGGGGGGAAAGTAATTATGGGATTAGAAGATGTGATAGTTGGTTTTTGCTTTAAAACCATTGAATTGGAACTTTGTTTTTGTTTTTTTAAAAGAGCTTTCTCTGCCATATCTTGAATTCTTTTACGTTTCTCAATTTCATTAGCTGGGTAATCTATTTGCATAGGCAAAGACGAAAGATCCATATATCGTCGCAATCTTGAAGCTACTTGATCTTGACTAGAAAAATAATCTTGACTAAAATCATCCAATTCCATATCGGAATTTGGTCGAGGTGAGATTGATCTGTCTATTATTATTGGAATATTCGGCATAATTTCCATTGGTTGTCTAAAAGGATAATTAGTATCTTGATGACGTATAATAGTTTGAGTAAAGGGTTGAGGAATTTTTGGTGAAATTACAGTTGTTGGTTTTTGTACAACTAAACCTGGAGGGGGTCCTGCATCATGTTGAGTTCCAATCTCTTTTTCTTGTTTAATTTTTGGATTGACTTCACTCTTTGTTTCTTTTAATTCATTTAACCGAGTTTGCAAATCATCATTGTAGCCCGGTAATCCAGAATAATCAGGTTCTTCATCGCTCTCGCTAGGTGGAGGTGTTGAAGGATACTTATTTTCATTTTTGTTTTGATTAATTAAATTATTTGTGTAATTTTCTTGTAATTTTGTAATCAATGCATCTTTCTTTGTTCGCCCAACTATTGCTTTAGTTCCCATTTCAGAGAGTTTTGAGTTGAGGGGAAGTACATGTTTTCGTAAATCTAGGTACTGAGGTTTGAATTGAGGAACAGGGTAGACAGATTGTAGCATTTATTTATTATACCATACATTTTTAATATCTTCCAATGGGTCCGCGTGGATAAGTCGAGACATTTTTAGTTAATCCCCTAGGTTGTGATAAATGACGTCTTGTATCGGATCGATTAACATTAATTTGAGGATCGGTTATAACCTGGGTAGGTACAGTAAAATCGCCTCCGGCAATGGCAGAAATAATAGGAGTTGATCCTCCCCTAGGAACCTGACTTGGATCGGGTTGATAACCATAGGGTAATGGCAAGAATTTATCGCCGGTTCGTCTTGCTTCATAAATGCTATGAGCCAAATTATCAAAGCTCGAAAATATAGGAGCAACAGCTGGTTCATATCTTTTATCTGGAGCTCTTAGATCCTGGTATTCCCATCCAATTTGAGTTTTGAAACTACGTCCAGATCCCCAAACTGTATCTTCTTCCAATTGATAAATACCGTTGCCTTCAAAATTAGTAATACTTCCATTTTGAACATTTGATCCATAATGTTCAATTTCATCAGCTGTGAATCTGTTTCTGATTGGTAAATCTGGTGCTGATTGTTTAAGTCGTTCTTGCCCCAAAGCATCGCCTACGCTTCCAACTACTCCAGGTGAAAGAAATTCCGGTTGGCGCGGGTACTTGTTTTTAACAATTCCAAGCATTTAATTTATATCACATACTTTATTAACGAACCGTGTATCTTGAATAAACGCGTTGAGCAGCAGATGTACCTCCCATCAAATCGTTTCTAACAGCCTTGTTCACTAATATCCCCAATTTCAAACTAAATGATAATCCATTCAAATCAACTATATATGAAGAGTTCCCCAATGTCAAGTAAAAATCCACATCGGCGAAATTAACTAGGTTTTCAAAATCAAAAAATTTTGATGGATCGGGATCTTGCCAAAGAATGATTCCACCAGGTTGAACAGTTACCGGTACTTTGGCAATTTGAGGTCCGTTAGTTCCACCTCCCAAATTAATTGCTCCAGAGGGTAAATACATGTTTGCCAATTGTCCAATTTTTTGGGAATTAATATAAAGATAATTGGGGCCAGAAATTAAATTTGCACTGGAATTCAAGACCATTCCTGTCCCATTTACAAACGTAAAATTGCTTGTTCCAGCAGGGAACCCCAAGAATAACCTAGGGTTTGTTTGACCAGTATCTCCCGGCTGTCCAAATGTAAATGATGTTGGAACAGGAAGGTTACCAGTGTTTAGAGTAAAAGTAAATTGTCCAGTGTTTGGTGAACTTGTTGGTCCAGATAATGTCACACTAAAACTGTTTGATGGGTTTCCTGTTGAATGCAAGGCTGCATTAAGTTGAGTTGTAAGCATTGTCACTATAGTTGATGGTGAATAGTTTCCTGGTGGAATAGTCACGACTGCATTTGTGACTTGACCTGCCACTGTCAGTAAAAAAGTGTTGTTGTTTGGTGTGAAAACATAATACGAAAAAGGAATTTGAGCTTCTATGATTTTAACGCCTGCTATTTGATTGAGAGGTCTTCCCAAATAAAAAAGAGGCCAATTAAGTGAGGAAACGCTAGCATCTGGTGAATTGGTTGTGTCCAGTGAATCCAGCAACATTTCAAAATATTCGTATTCGTCTGATAAACCGAAATTAGCCATTTATGAACACCACATACATTATTTATTGAATAAGTTCTAATACATTGTTTTCTCTCAGAATAATCATTGCATCATAATAAGTATAAACTTCAAGTGCAAAATCTGACGCTTGTGGCAGACCCCATCTTGCAATGACGGCAATATCGGACTAAAATTATAAAATATCGTTTACCTGTTCTTCGGCATTCAAACCTGAAATTTCAATTCCGTTTGAAGTTTCAAGAGAAGTGGCCATGGCAAAACAAGATGAACCAAGATTACCAGCACCATCTACTGTTCCGGTTGTTGCTCCATTATTTTCTGAGTTAATAATAGGTCGTCCATTAACATCATAATTGATCATGGAAAATTCATAATCGTTTTCATTATACAAGACAGGAGTAATTGCGCACGGTGTTGCCCATCTCAAAGTATTGTTACTGGTAGATAATCTATAATCACCAACAATATTGAGCGCTTTAGCAAGTTCAACAAATGCTTCACATCCCCCGTTTGAAATAGAACTTCCTGTATCAATAGTACACTGAACAGGAGACGCAGGATAATATCTTCCTCCGATACGGAACTGGAAATTTTGAAGACCTGAAACAGAACCTGTGGAACCGGCATTTGTATCATAGAAACAAGCACCATAATCAAAATTAATGTTTGGAGTTCCTCTTCTTTGAACACAGAACAAAGCTTTCACTGATCTGTTTCTTTCTTGAACCAACAAATTGGCAGTTGATGCTCCTTGTCTAGCAAAAAGGAAAGTATGCCATGACCTAGAGTTAAAAATTTTTCATACGAAAATTTAATTGGGACTCCACCGTCTCTTAATCCTTTTAAAAACATTGCATCTAAAATTAATTAAGAATAATTACCATAACTTGAATCGAATTCCATTATTTCAGGAATGAGGTTCACATTGTTCACGAGATAAGTTGGAGCAACAGCTGGCGCGCCTTTCACAAATAAACAAGCTGCAGTATTTTCAAGAGTAATTTCAATAGCTAATTGAGAAGCCATGAATTTGGTTGGTATCTATGTTTTAAAAAATTCAAATACCAATTTATCTTGAGTAAAAAGTCCTAGAGCGAAATTAACTTGGTAGCGTCTTTGACAATAATCTGGAGTACCAGAACCAGTAATATGATTAGGAACATAACCAGCTCCAGTTTGTCCAGCCGTACTAGCATAGGTATCAATTCCTTGAACATAATTTTGACGGACATTGATATATTTATCACCAAAGGTTTGTGGAGAAGTTCCAAGTGCTTGAGTTCCAACAGTGGCACCACCGATACCTTCAGCTATAGAGCATTGATCCATTGTCCCTAATTGGTTTGTACCAGTCCATTCTGTCAAGTTTCTCACAATGACATTATAATTAATAATATCCTCGATAGGAGTAGATCCATAAAGTAAACGAACCCGTGAGAAGATTGATTGAATATTGTTCTGGAAACGAACTTTATAATTGGCGGTATCGCCAGTTGAAGTGCCAAATAATTGAACACCAAATTCCAAAGTGGTGTTAAGTGGGTTAACATAACCTTTTTGTTAATTTAAAATAAACCTTGAGCTGGAAATTCAAGTCTAATAACGTTGCCGGGTCTAAATGTTGCTCCATTTTTTGGCGGAATTCTTGGAGTCATTTTGACGGCCTTGTTAGCTTGTGAAGGGTAAGCATATCTGGCGTTCCAAGGGACGATAACTTCTTCTGATGACGGGTACCATTTAAAGTGGGTAGACATTTAAATTATATTACATACAAAATGACACAAATTTATCTATTATTTCGCAATTCCCCATTCAATTTCATCTTTTCGTACCGTGAACTATCAGGTATAGGTGATTTCTTTGTAATGTCCGCCCGTTTTAATTGGGCTAAATAAATTCCCAATGAAAAAATTCTTCCAAATATTTTTAATCCCAGGGGGAACTGAGTCCCCCAATTATAATAAGCTTCATCTTCTTCCGTGGCCGAAACAAAATGTTTTGGTCCATCGCTCCTAAGAATTCTTGCTGCCGCGTGTGGATAAAATGATCCAAACTGTGTATGTTCTCCCTTTACCCTCACAACTTTAGCTGCTTGGGAAGACATGTGTGTGGATATGAGATCACCAAATACATGGTAGTGTGTTGCCAAGCCTGGTCCAGGTCCATAAAGCACCGGATTGGTAGGTGAAGCACCGCCGTTTAGTGAAATACCTCTGATTCCAAATTTGGCAGATAAACAAATCGCAGCAGCTCCGCCCAGCGAATGACCTGCTACAATTATATCTGTGTTCCAAAACTTGTTGTCGAAAATCTTTTGAATTACTGGTGTGGCCTGATCAACAATTGATAATTCACAGTAATTCCCAAATCCAATTTTTTCATCGTCTTTTAAATCTAAAGATCCTCCTTCCGCATTGACTGATGTACCTCTGCATCCAACAATCCAGTCTTCTGTTTCTTCACGGAACCAAACTCCCACGCGTGGTAAATCGCTCCAGTCAGGCATGAATTGGAACCCATCATATTCGTCTACTGGAACAGTGTATAATGAAATAGCTAGTAATAGCGGCAATTTATCCCGATCTTCTATCCAGTCAGCTACTTCCTCTACTGTTGTAGTATTTGGAACAGTGTCTCCGCCCATGGCTGGAATAGTAATGGAGACATCACCATCGTATTTTCTTCTTTTAACGGTTCGCGTCCGAGATAACGTTTCCGGTCTCATATAAATAATTACACAGACAAAATGCCCCATGGAAATTTTTCACTTGCTAAAAGAATTCGGATTAGATGTTGATCGCAAAGATTTCGAAACTGCAGTTGAAGAGGAAAAGAAACGTTTCGAGCCAATACGATTGGAAAAGAGTATACCAATATTCACTTCGGAACAGATCGAGATTTATGGGTCGCCCGAATTATATGGATACGAAACTTTTCAAGTGATTGAAACACAAGAAACTTCGCATCCACTTGTTTCAGATTACGCTTTTGAACGTGATCGCGAACGAGCACGCCCTATACATCGTTACGATCGGATCGAACGGTTCGAGTTTATTCTCGCGCAATTACTTGGGCAACGCGGCGATGTACCCGATATGGTCATGTCAATGATGGTGTTTGCAAACAAGGACCCAACCAAGGTTTGGAACTCGATTCGAGCTATTTTGAAACATTACAAGCAACGCAAATTTTATAACCGTATACCCTCGATACTTTTACGACTTGGAATGGGACCCGTTTTCAATTGGGACAAATCACCTACAACTTACCAAAACATTATTCGCGATTTCCGCAAACTCAGCGACGTGTTTGAGTTTTGCCAGAAACGAGAAAAATGGAACCGAAAGTATTTCCCTTCACTGCGTTTTGTCGCTGTCAAGTTGCTAGAGAAGTATGGGGCTACTTGTAATTTTGATATTGATTTTATTAGAACTAAACGTAAAAGAAAAGTGTTGGGAGAGATCTGGAACGATTTTTGTTAGACATTGCCAGCTGTGGTTGCTATCCAATAAAAGTTGCTTGTAGTATTGAGTCCATTCTTTGTGTAATTGAATCCAGTAGTGGTGATACTACTGACACCTACAGTACAGTTGATTGGATTGCCATCCACTACAGCTACTACGGTAGGAGTTGTTGCAAAGGCTGTTGCAAAAGTCACAGTCCCAGTGGCACCAGCAGCTGTGCTTGTGCCTGATTTTATGAATAATGGAGCAGTAACACCGCTATCGATTCTTACACCACCAGTGAAATCACCCCCGAAATTAAGTGCAAGTACCGATCCTGTATCCTTGACTAATGCTCTTGAACTTCCAGAGTTTCCTCTTGTTGTTTGATCAGTTGATCCCAACTTGAAATCGAATCCTCCGGCTGTAACTGTTCCAACAGAACTTAAACTTCCTACACCAACGATATTAGAGAAAGAAGCACCACCATTACAAACAACAGCATTGACAGCTGAACTTGTTATTGATAATGCGGACCCTCCTGTACTTGTTAGTGTTAATGCAGCCATCGAAGCATTGTTTGTAACCACCAAAGCTGTGCCTGCACCAAGGATTCCAAGAGAACCACCAATTGTACCGTTGTTGGTAACTTGCAAAGCATTTCCTGCTCCACTTACACTTAATGTTCCACCAATATTTACTCCAGCAGTAACAGATAAACCCACTCCTGAAGCTTGACTGATTAAAGCACTTGAAGCACTGAATCCTCCATTTGCAGCCAAAGCTCCAGTAAGAGTTGTTGTGCCTGACACAGAAAGACTTGCAGCTGATAAAGTACCAGTTGTAGTTCCACCTAGAGCTGTAGCTCCAGAAGAGACAGTGAGACCATTGTTGAATATACACAATCCAGTTGATCTTGTCACTTGCAAAACAGTTCCAATTACAGCACCAGCATCGGTATAATTGAGTAATTTGAAATCACTTCCTGCATTGCCTGTACTTTCGGCATTTGCCAATCCAATAGACCAGCGATCAAGTCCCCCGTTTTGTAATCTGTAATGCGCTATACCCGTTCCAGCTGAAGTGCCGGCATTAGTAAGGAATGCAGTTGAACTTGTAGCTGTGCCTGTCACTAGTAAAGTGCCGCCAATGGTAGCATTATTAGTTACAGCCAGTGCGGTCCCAGTTGCACTTAGTGTGATGGAACCAGCTTGCAAGATTGAACTGGTAACAACACTGCCGTTACCCAGGAACTGGTGCACACTGCCCGCTCCAACTGAAACGTACTGGATTCCCCCGGGCGTGCCTGCTCTTGTGCTTCCTGAAATAATAATCCTAGTATTGGTTGCATCGTCACTTGAATCAACACCAATCAAAGTATAATCTGTGCTGGACGTAGCAAATTTGAGTCGACCTGGGGAACTCTGCAATCCGACTTTAAGGAACCCAGTGATACCCACATCAGTTGAGAATGTGCCTGTAGTGGAAGTAATGCCGGTAGTTGTGGTTGAACCAGTGACTGTGATATTACCGCCGACACTTGCATCGTTGGCCACAGTTAGAGTTGTTCCTGTCCCATTTGTCACCAATTTTCCAGAAGTCAATGTATTGCCTACACTTGCGCTATTGGTAACAGTTAATGCCGTGGCAGCGCCAGTGACGGATAAAGAGTTGACGGATGAAGAAGTAAATGAAACAGTGCCAGCTGTGAGTGTGCCATTAACTGTAAGATTGCCTTGCACCAGTGCATTGTTGCTCACCGTGAGAGCTGTACCTGCTCCGTTGACATTAAGGTTATTGCCCGCCGTGATATTGTTTGTTGCAGTGATATTGTTGCCCACTGTTAAATTATTGCCGAAACTTCCATTGTTGGTGACAACTAGCGCTGTTCCCCCTGCGGACGATAAAGTCAGAATGCCTGCAATCGTTGCATTGTTAGTTACAGAAAGAGCAGTGGCTGCTCCAGTCAAATTGAGAGAAGAAGCAGTAATTGCACCGGCAGTAATAGCTCCAAATGTGGTGCTTCCATTTACAGTCAGAGTGCCATTAATGTTTGCATTATTGTAACATTCAGTCCGGTACCTGCTCCAGTGAAAGATCCCGAAGTTGAAGTTAACGCGCCAGTATTGCATACCCCCAAAGTCGTTGTGCCTGCATTAATAAATTTTTTTACCTGTTACACCTAAAGTTCCTCCTACTGTAGCATTGTTTGTGCATGAAACAGACGAGGCAGTTAATGCTCCCAATGTGGTTGCACCCGTCACCCCAAGTGTACCGGTTATAGTTTGATTACCGCCTACACTAACACTATTAGCTACCACGAGCGCAGTGCCCACCCCATTGATTCCGAGTGATCCACCAATAGTTGAATTGTTTGTTACTTGGAACGCGTTTCCTGCCCCAGTAACAGTCAGAGCTCCTCCAACAGTAGCGTTTGCAGTCACTGCCAATCCCAGTCCTGATGCTTGATTGAATAATCCACTAGGAGCGAGGAATCCACCAGTTGAAGTTAAGGTCCCCGTAATAGTTGTGTTGCCAGTCACTCCAAAAGTTCCGGCAATAGTTGAGTTTCCAGTCACTGCAAATCCACCAGCGGCAATAGCTAAACCGTTGCTGAGGGTAAGTAATCCCGTTGATCTAGTGACATTCACAACATTTCCAATTGTCACTCCCGCATCAGTATAATTGAATAATCTTAAATCGCTTCCGCTGTTAGATCCGCTCTCTGTGTTTGCCAACCCAAACGCCCAGCGATCGTTTCCTCCACTTTGAAATCGGTAATGAGCGATCCCGGTGCCTGAAGAAGTACCGGCATTGCTAGCAAAAGAAACACTTGTTTGTACTAATCCTAAAGCTGTGATTGAACTTGTTGTAGTTGCTCCAGTCACTCCCAAAGTTCCAGCAATTGTTTGATTGCCATTGTTTACAATACTACCAAATGTGCCTGAACCAGTAACATTGATTGTCCCACCAATAACTGCATTGGCAGAAACACCTAGTCCTGTTCCACTGGATTTGAGTAGAGTAATTGAATTGGCAGTTATATCAGTTGATCCAGTTGTAGTGATTGAGCCAGAAGTAGTGAGAGTCCCATTCACCGTCAAGTTTCCATTCATTACAGTATTGTTTTGAACTGTTAATGCTGTTCCTGTTCCAGTCACATTCACGGTATTCAATGTTGATATTCCAGTTGAAGTGACATCAACCAAACTTGTTGGACCAGAAACAGTTAATAAAGTTCCAGGAGCTTGACCGTTCAAAGTTAAATATCCAGCAAACAATGACGCATATTTTGTATCGTCGACAAAAGGACCAACGACAGCTGTTCCAGTAAAAATATGAGCGCCAGCTTCTTTTGCTTTATATAGAATTGAGCCCGGATTAGATGATGCTGTTGTGCCAACTAAAGTAATACTCGTGTTTGTTGAATCATTGGTAACATCCACTCCCAATAAAGTTGTATCTGCTGTTGAAGTTGCAAGTTTAAGTCTTCCGCCTGATCCCACTATAATGTTTCCTGTTGTTGTTGTATTGGTGACAACTAATCCTCCTGAACCATTCACGCCGAGTGATCCACTAATGGTTGCATTGTTTGTAACTTGGAAAGCATTACCTGGACCTGTTACACTTAATGTTCCCCCGATGCTTGCACTTTTATCAACTGCAAGACCAAGCGATGGATCAGTGAAATGAGCACTTGGAGCAGTGAAACCGGTAGAAAAAGTTGTAGTGCCGGTAAATGTTGGTGAATTAATAGTTGCTGACCCACTAATTGAAGCAGTAACTGTAGTAAGACTAGTGAGGATCGCAGAAGCAGCAACCAAGGCGGCAGCACTAACTGTTCCGGCAACAGGTGGTGCTCCACTGACTGAAATTCCTCCCAAAGGATTAACAGTAATGTTTCCCGCGGCAATTGCAAGTCCACCAGCACCAAGTGTTATGCCTGCAGGAGTCATGCTGTTTAGTCCAGAAGAAACAATTGCTCCACTGACAGTTGCTGTTGCTGTAATTGTTGGAGCAGTAATGATCCCAGAAGAAGCAACTGATGTTGCTGTGAGTGCCCCGGCACTTGTACTAACATTGCTGGTAATTGTATCCGCCACAAGTGCCAAAGCATTAATTGTTTTAGCAACACCAAGACCTCCAAAAGTGGTGATTGCACCAGTTATACGTGAAGTACTATCTTGACTACTAAGTGTTGCAAAAGTATCGGCCCAACACGATTTTTGAATCAAAGCTCCTCCGCTCATGATAGTTGGAGCAGTAACAGATGTTGCATCGGCAGTATTCAAAACTCTTAGAGTATCAGTATTAGTTAAATTTGTGACATTCACCAATGGAGTACTAACTGCAATTGTCTCAACACCAGTATTGCCAACATTCAAAACTTCTATTGCTCCAGAACTCACCACGAACCCGTCCAGATTAGAAGGCGTAAATAAATCAAGACCAAAAGCTTGATCGTGTGTTCTAATAATTCCACGTTTAGTAGATTCATCCATTGAAACAGAAACACTACCAGATGGTGTGGCAAGAGATAAACTTGAAGCTGATCCAGCTCCTGAACTTGTGTTTGTGATTGTGGAAACATTGTCTCCAGCCAAAGAATTACTCATTGCAAAATTTTTTCCATTTATTGATCCTGCCTGAATAATTGAATTGCCTGTCCCTCCTGTTCCTTTGAAATTAAAAGTTGGGGTGGAAAAAGGGACAGTGAAATCCATATTAGATGAATTTGTTCTAAACTGATCTGAACTATCTGTTGCCAAATAATAATTTGTAGAAGTATTGTCTATATGAATATTTTGTGCATTTAAATTAGTCACATCCAAATTTTGTATAACGGCGTGTTGTGAAGTGAGTTCAGCTATATCCGCTTGCTGAGCACTGAGAGATGTATTTCCATCTAAAGTTTTACTATTTGTGCCCGTAGTTTCCCCTTTAGCGCTCATTTAATAAAACCCCATACATTTATTATACTAATTCAGCTATTTCCAAAGGAACATTCAAATCCATGTTAGCGCGATCACCATAAACAACAAAAACTCCGGTTGAGTCACCATAGATCCATTTAAGCAACCCTGCAAATCTAACCCAAGTATCCCAAGTATCTTCGCATAAAAGAATATTCAAAAGTTCTTCATGAGCATCAGTAAGGCAGATAATAAAGACAGGAGTGCGATGGCCAAGGTAATGAAAATACTTTTCTCCTTGATGCCCCAAGAGCCAAACAATATCAGTCTTCTTTTTCCCAACAACAACAGATTCATATAAAGGCAAATGTTGGACAAAAGGTTTTTCAATACTGACAAGATCCCAGATAGGTTCCAAAGCCATTCCGTGACGTCTTAGAAATTGCCAAGGTTCCACTTGATGAGCATTTGGACCATGGGTAAAAGTAGAAGCTTGAAACATAAAGTGTTTGAGTGCAGCAGTATTGTCTTCCACGATTACAGATAGATAAAACCCATAAGCAAAATGAATAGTGCGACTGAGTCTGATAATCTTGCGTCTGTCGCTGATGTTTCCAACAAGTTTGCCTCCAGTAACAAAGAGGTGGTAGCGGCGAAGCACAGGTTTGTTGATCATCATGAGTTTGCAAGCTTGTTTGAAACACTTTTGGCGTAAAAGTGATTTGATTGTATATAACAAAACTTGAAGTACCAATTCGCAAGGCAAATCCATTGAAAAGTCTTTGTATTCGTCCCTTATCTTTGTTTTTTCTTGAGATCTATAAGCAACTGGAATGCATTGGCGAATAGGAGTCCAACGAGCAAGAGATGAAGAAGTAGATGGAACCAAAACTTGAGAGACATTGAATAGAGCAGAGATACCTTCGTTTGGAGTAGGAGCGATAATAATTTCTTTAATCATAAGTGATGTTAATCTCATCACGATTTATAAGCAACTCGATCTATTGTGTGGTGTCTGTGTTATGAGAGGGGTCTATTGGCAAACATGGTCATCGAAATGGACATCAGCTGCCGCTAATCTTGATCTAGTAACGGCTTTGGATCCAAATTGTGATTTGGTTTACTTGGCTTTTGCTAATCCATCAACTACATATAAACAAGGATCTCTTTCATTTGGAGGGACTGGATTGGATTTCAGTATGGATTTTTCTGTTGTTCGAGACGCGATAAAAATTTTGAAAACGCGTGGTGTCAACACGTTATTGTCTGTGGGTGGCGCCACATACCAATTCAACGTCAATGTGTCCGCACAACCCGTAATTGATCTAGCTCGGGATTTGGGCGTGGATGGAATAGATCTAGATTGGGAACCAACAAACGGTGCTCAACAGGACGATGAATTTCCAACTCTAATTAAAAATTATCGAGCAGCATTATGGCCCGGAGCAAAATTATCAGCTGCAGTGTTTTCAACTGGTGCATATGGAAAGAATGGCGATACTTACCAGGGAATGAATATCAAAGGACTTGTTACCCAAGGATCTTCACTTGACTGGATTAATCTTATGGCTTATGATGCTGGACCACCTCCTCCCCAAGGAACATTTGATCCTCTTGGGGCATTCACAGCTTACCGAATGTATTACCCTGGTCCAATTGTTTTTGGGTTTGAACCAGGACCTCAAAGTTGGGGTGGTCATGTAATTCAATTGGATGAAGTCAAAAAGAATGTTGCTTATGTTTTAAACGAAAACCCAAACAATGGCATCTTTGTATGGAGCGCACAAAAAGATACGAACGGGTCGGTTTCCGTATCGCAAATACTTAAGATCGCATTATCTAGTTCCTCAAATCCCAATAACAACACGCCGGTTTCGGGGGGACCTACTTCTTCTGTTCCTACTGGAAAAACTGGTCCAGGGAATATGTATAGTGGCAATTCTTGGACTACTGTTTGTGCTAATTGCGGGGCCACTGGCAAAATAGTCTTGCAATAAAATTTTTATTCATAATCAACACCATTAAAGTTTAAAAAAGATCCAGTAGGTTCCAAGTCTCCAAAAGGAACAATTAAGCGTTTATCAGTTGGATGAACACGTCCTTTTGTGTATTCTCCTTCAATGTTCTTGACAATAGTTGTTTCAATAGGAGCAATCTTGTTTTCCCCCATAAAAGATTTGAATTGCAAATGAGGAACACCCTTGATACGTTTCAATGGAGGAAGTTCTTCACCGTCCGAATTGTAACGTTTACCGATTTCATACTTGTCGTTAACCAAATCTTTCATTGTATAGAAATTCAAATGACGAGTGGCTTCATAAGAAGATTCGAATCCCTTGCAAACAACTTTGTGATAAATTTTGGCTGGGTCCTTTGAACATCTGATTTGTAAAGCGTATGTTTTGGGAGCAACAAAAACAGCTTCATCAATGTATGGATCAACAAATCCTTTGCCTTTGACCATATCTGGAACTTCATCAGTCAAATCCCCAATATTGTTTCCTGTCCATGGCAATTCGTCCCCTGCACGAAGATAAATGATTCCAGAGTCTGTATCGCAATACAAAACGCGTTGGCCATGGACTTTTAAAATTTTCCGATGAAGCATTACTCTTCCCCACATAGAAACAAAGGCCGCAAGCTGGTACGCAGTATGAGTCAAATTATTGTAATCTTTCACAACACGGTACTGGATCCAAACTCTATGAGATTCTCTGTTTTCCAATTTACAAAGTTCAAATCTCCCAGCTTCAATTTCCTTGATGATAAAATCGAGGCGAGCAGCATCTTGAACCCATTCCCTTGTCCCATACGAACGTTGACCAAGTTTCCCCCATAAAGAATTTAAAAGTAGTTTGGCAAGAGCTCGAAGTCCTTTGTTGCTTGCATCCTCTGCATCTTGTTTAAGTTTGAAAAAGAATCGGACATAGTCTTCAAAAACATTTGTGCCTTTATCAAAAAGTATTCCATCAGTGATATCCACAATATCAATTTCCCCAGAATCTATAGCTTCTTCAAGTTCAGGCCAGGCATACGTTTGACGGTTTTGATCGATATTTTCAAATAACAGTTTCACACCATTATCGTCAGCATCATTACTTCCCAAACGTGAAAGTGTGGGGTGAGTAACATATTTCTTGACTGCTGTATCAACTTGAAGGAACCCAGTTTTATCTTGCATGAATTCCTTGACGATATCATTTGACATATTGAGCTTTACAGATTCAACTCCTTCCTCCTGAATATACCAATCAGGAAAAGGTCCAGTAAAAGGAACGTATTCTTTTTTGAATTCCCGAAAAAACCATCGCGGGGCTCCAACAGGGAAATAAGTTCCATGAATAGAACAATCTTGAACAGAAGGATAAAGCGATTTGAAATCAACATAAACAATTCGATCACCCAAAGCACGTCGTTCAGGTGAAAGTGTTACAATGTTTGCTCTCTTATCTGTTCTTCCACCATGAAGAGATTCACGAATAAATTTGGCTTCAGCAGGTCGAAGAATAGCAATAGTTTCAGTGGGGACAAACCAGGTTCTAAACATTGCATTTGCCCAACCGGGAGCAGTAGGGTATTGTAATGGCGAAACAAGTTTGTTGTTGCGATCAGGGTAGAGTTCCCAAATGGATTTGTGCATATCAATAGCACTTTGGTGGTAACTTTCCATACATCTTGCTCCAACATTAACATCAGCAAACAAATATTTCCACAACTCTTGAGAGAATTTCCAAGATTCAACAAGTGAATTGGTAGGAATATAGTTTTCCAAAACTTGGGCAATAATGTCTTCGATATCATTGAATTTTGAGAGTTGAACAAGAATAACTTCTTTAGGAACATTACGTCTTTGTTGTTCTAGTGACCACCAAGAAATAATTTCGTACCGTCTAGAAGAAACTCTTGAATTAGGTTCAAATTCTTCAAGTGGAGGAAGACCAAGTAAATGTTCATCACCCCATGCAGTTTGAGACATTCGACCATAAGGAAATTCCCCCTTGACAAGAATATTGTCCAATCCAAAGACAGATGGCATCTTGCGTAATTCCATAGTCATATGTGCATGAGAGCAACGAAAAATAATTGAATCGACTTTGAGTTGCAAAACTTTTGATCCAACAGCAGCAATTTGACAAACAGCACGTTTCTTTTCCTTCCTGCTCTTTTTAAATTGACCAGGTTCATCTTCCTCATAAACGTCTCCACCGAGATCGTATCCAAGATCATTAAGATAATAATCAAGGATAAATTTAGCATCAAATTTCGATCCATTATGAGCCCATAAAATAGGTTTCCATTTTGGTGTGCGAAAAACTTGTTGGACAGTGAAAACAAAACTTTCGAGTGATTTGCCATAAACACGAATAGTATCCCCCAATGTGTCTTGAACAAAATCGTATTTCACATCAAGGTGTTTTGGTTTGATTTTCTCTTCTATCCCAGCAGCAATTTCTTCAAGTTTGTCTCCTTCCCTAATAAACTCTCTTGTAGTTTCATCAGGTAACATTAATTGAGCACACCAAGCCATTACTTCATGCTGGTATTGTTTATCCCCAACAACAGGACCACGACAAGTTTCGAAATCATAATACCAATGCGATTCCCATTTCTCCTTGTTTTCATCTTGATTTGTATCAGGCCAGAATTTTTCAAGTCGGGTAAGATAACAACGATGATCCTTGTATTTCTGATGTTCACCATCAGCAAATTTTTCTCCACAATGACGACATTTAGGAAAAACATGTTTGTGTTCCAGTTCTTTGCCTTTAAGAAAACGACGGTGACAGATTTTACATGTTTCAGCAGTAAAGTTTGAGGGAGGACAACAATTCGAGAGCAAATGTTTATCAAAACAAGTTTGCCCATTGAATTCTTTTTTGCCACAACATTCACAAGACAAATCGTTTCGTTTAAGAGTACAATGACGTTCCCATCCAGCGTACGAAAATGGTGTTTTGCAAATACGGCAATGATGAAGTCCATTCACTATACAATTGTGTTTTTGAAACTTTTCTTCCCCGTAACAAGCATAGAAACAGCGATGGCAATCAATACGTGATTGGCCCTTGACAAAAGCTCCACAGTGATGACTGAAAACCAAACCAACAAGAGTATTGACTGCCCAGTAATGTTTCTCTGTTGGATCGTACATGATTGGAATAGTTTGAGGATCAGGACTAGTACGTAATAAATCTTCTGGCCATTTCCATGAAGGGCCTTTGGCTTCAAAAACTTTGGTGCCAGCAACACTAAAGATGACAATTCGAGTCATTGTCCATCCAGTCATTGTTACCAGATTTTCAATATCTTCATGTTTCATTATTCCATCAATCAAGCCAAGACCAGAACCCATTTCACGAGAATCAGCCATAAGCGAAGCAAAATCATCCTTGTACAAATCCTTGTATCTTGAAAGCAAAATAGCTCTTGGTCCGCACAACCCAATTTTTTCAAGCTCTTCGGCATAATCTTTACTTTTAGGGTGAATCATTAAGCCTAGAATTAGAATCACTTGTACCTCTCTTTTTCAAATGAGCAGGAATCAAATGCATACCCATTGGTCTTCCTCTACCATGAACAACTGGATTCTGCATATCCGCCCCAATTAGCCTAATAATGATTCTAAGACCATCCAATTCCAAAGTTTCATCAGATTGAAGCATTTGTTCGAAAAATGTAGAGAGAGCTTCGGCAGTGCAACTATCAATATTGCTGAAAGGTCTTGTCATTGGTCTAGGCACAGTTTCGTCACCAGCAATCATTTCGATTTCAAACTTTGGACGTCCATGAGAGTACTGTACGAGTCTATGGTACCCACGTCGAACTCGAAGCGCCATTCTTTCCCATCGTGTTGCGTCTCTTGCTGCTCCAGGTCCTCCCCAGTGAAGAAATGTGAATGCAATAGCAACCAGTAAATCACCATTGCGCCAGCTGTCTCTCGATTCGATATAGTCCATCAGGTTAAGAAAATTTGTTGCTTATTCGGCTTTTGATCTAATGTGGCTTCGGGTGGCTTATAAAATTCTCCGACCAGCCAATCAATTGGTGTGGCTTGGAAATTCTCCGACTGGCCAATCAGAATTGATTCTAGGGTTATAAAAGAGAAAATTTTTACACCCCTTTTCTTTTCCCAAAATGCAAAATTCTCCGATTTCTCGCAACTCCACTCCTCCCCTCGATGATTTTGACGACAACCCAAATGGAACTCTCAAGACACTTGCAAGCCAAAAAAGAAAAAATGATTTCAAAAACACTTTTCGCCCACACGCAAGAACTCTCTCACTAAATCGTTCGATAAAAGCTACTCCTGTAATTGACTTGACAAAAATTCAAAAAGTAACTACCGAGTATGAGGATGATGTATATGATCCTTTTCAAGATACGGTATTTTTCAAATTAACTCTAGATCAAAGTCACTACTACTTATGGGGGTCCTTTTACTCGTTTCGGAGTCAGAGGCAGTGGTCCTCATCGTGAAGCATTCTTTAATCACGCTACAAGTTGTCTTGCTTATATTCAGGGCCATGCTTCATTTGAAGAAAGATTATATTTCCACTATAAAACCACCAAACCAAGTATTGCGTTTCTTGAAGTATCTCCTTCTCATCTGCACTCAATCAAAGAAATTATGGAGCATATACTCACCAAATACAAACCTGTAGATGTCGAAACTTACCAATCAAGTGGAACTGAATCTTCTGCCATGGTTTGGTTTGAATTGAAATAGCAAGTCTATTTTGCAATCAATAAATTTGCTTGATCCGGTAAATCATTTTTAATCCGCTGGTTTTAATACATAGTGTACGAATTTACCTGCAGATCTTTTGTTCGGTACTCATGCCGTCCTCGGTGTTCGGTGTCGGTGCCGTCCTCGGTCTCGGCCCGTTGCCGTGGTTATCTTCGATCTGCTTTCTGTTTGTTTTTCCGCATTACCTTCCTTTTTGGGTTGCCGCGTGGTTTTGTTTGACAAAATTTCCTTTTTGGTTTTTCCGCTCGGCCGTTCATCCAAGCCACTTGTCTATAAAACCAGAGACATTAACACCACTTCTCTCCCAAAATTCAATGTCTCACAGTTCATCCGTCCCTGGCTCTCCTGCTTCTACGGTCTCTGTCCCTGGCTCACCGGTCTCTCCCCAGTCTCCATCAATCAACCTGGACTACCAAGGCCGTGCTCCTCGTCATGCTGCTGTTCCTGCTCGTATTGTCTTGGATAGTTTTGATGCTCAAGAATTGGAAGTGGAAGAAATTGATGGAGAGGATATCATCATGCAAGACGATCAACCTGTCACTCGCTCCGAAGTTGTTTCCCGTTTCTCCTTTCGCGGATCCAGAAACGATGCCAGTGTCTTCTTGGATTTGATTCTGGATTTTATCAAGGAACATTGTTTTCAAATCCCCGGAGAAGTTGCAAACAAACTAGAAACATATTCTAGCACCCTGGATGATACTGTCTACTACCATGTATGTTTCATCATCTCTCCCTTCAATCGACCCCATTGGCCATTATTGTTTAATTCTATCGTTCTTGCTGGATTCGATAACAAGTCGAGTAGTTATTATACTTTACCAGAAGATACAGGAAGTCATACACTTTGGGGTAGAGGAATGTATTTTGAAAAGTAATAAATATTTTTCTCTGCGTAAAGATGGCTCGTTTTCACCAACAATTCTTTTCAAACCAAAACGGAATTGGAATCTGGATCCGTTTTACCGTCCATACTTGCTCCATCTATGTTGTTCTCCCAAGAATTCCAGGTGTCGAGTTTTTGTTGTACGAATTTGATATCAGAACAGGCGATGTCCATTCGTTTCCTTCAAATCCTTTTACCGCAGACGAAATGATCGATATCGGTGCCTTGATCTTCAAGGGAATGCTCAATGTTCCTCTTGATCTAGCGAGAGCTTTGTAATAAAAAGTAAAAGATTTCCGGCGCAGATTTTGGGGATGCTTACGTCATCACCTGGGGCGGAAAGGCCGCAAAGAGGCGGGGGAAGGTGTGTTAGGGTTTGAAAGGGTTTAGGTTACTTCTATTGCGG
>Ga0134128_10002186_pt1 | contig 24389 bp, 24 predicted proteins | sample KB31754_FD_96462 | JGI IMG/M metagenome (GOLD analysis project Ga0134128, IMG submission 96462) | Terrestrial soil microbial communities with excess Nitrogen fertilizer from Kellogg Biological Station, Michigan, USA - KB3-175-4 | ecosystem: Environmental > Terrestrial > Soil > Unclassified ...
ATAGTAGGTGCAGTCATTGCAGGTTTGGTAATGAACTATATCTTTGTAAAAAAGGCTGAACAAGAAGTCGCCTAGATATTTTCATCGCTTTTGAAATGTATTATAACAGGTCTTGATTCAATTTTGTTTGTGGACCCGTAGCACAGCTTGGATAGTGCGGCCGCTTGCGGAGCGGCAGGTCGTGGGTTCGAGTCCCCCCGGGCCCGCTACAATAATGTCCTTTTTAGGGTTCCAAACCGAAAAGAGGACAAATGATGAAGATAAGCAAAAGCGAGATACAAAAGGTAACAGACGAGCCAATAGGCCTGTTCTACCAGGGGATAAGGGCTGAAGCCACCAAGGAAAAGTACACTCGTACATTACAACGAATCTTGTGTGATTTCTTTGAAGATGTTCTTGAAGGAACATTTGAAGAAAGGGCATCACAACTAGTACAAAAGGCAAAGGCAGACCCAGAATGGATTACCAGTCTGTTATTGACGTTATCAAAGAAACTCAAGGAAAGAACTGATCTTCCAAAAACTGATGATGATTATTTGAGCCCGAATTCTTTTCCGCGATTCTTCAAACCGATTAGAAAATTACTTGACATGAATGATGTTCCGGTTGCATGGAAGAGAATCTCTTACACATTTCCACAGCATGACAATACGTATTCTGATAGCAGGGGATACACAAGAGAAGAAATACAAAAGATGCTTGGATTCATTCGAGGCCCGCTAGACAAGGCCTTGATACTAGTTGCCGCAAGCTCTGGAATCAGGGGAGGTGGTTTCATGTTGTACTGGAATGACCTGACACCCGTCTACAAGGTAGACGACAAGATTGTTTTTGATATTACGGAATCCGAAGAAAATAGGGCACAGATTGTCTGTGCAATGCTTACCGTATATCGCAAGACACAGGAAGAGTATCCTGCATTTATCACACCAGAGGCATACCATTCCATTATGGATTACAAACTGAAATGGATCAAAGAAGTTGGAAAAGAACCACTGTCAACTGATCCGTTGTTCAAGGAAGCAGGACCATTTGCCACAATGCTAAAACCTGATGCAGTAAAAAGAAGGATCACACGAGTTGCAGAAAATGCAGGAATCAGAAAACCGCTCGTAAAAGGCAAGCGAAAGCACGAAGTTCCAATAATGAACGGGTTTAGGAGATTTTTCAACAAAATAAACAAGGAAACAATATCGAAAGATTCTCCGCTTGCAGCACTGATAAAAAAAGAGTACATGATGGACCATGTTGGCCTTGTAAAACTTGACCGAAACTACTTCAAGACGCATATTTCAGAACTTGTAGAAGAGTACCTCAATGCAGTTCCATCTCTTACAATATCTGACGAGGAACGTGAGAAGGCATTGAACAAGAAACTGCGTATTGAGAACAAGGAATTGTATCAAAAGAATGTGAGAATTGCCGAATTAGAAAAGAACCAGGAGATGATGACACGATGGATGATGAGATTCAAGGAAATTCATCCTGAAATGTTCACAGAAGAGGTTTTTGTGAGAGAAGTTGAGAAATAACAAGAGCATTTGAAACTGTAAGCCTACTGGAACAGTGGAAGAAATTATAATTTTTAATACTCTGCAAAATGGTTAATCTATGTGCTAAAAATCCCAATTAGAGTTCTTTTGTTCTTATCATCATATTTCCCATTATATGTGATTGTCATGATAAGAGAATATCAACACGTGGAAATTTTTTATTTCTTTATACCACTAATGATTGTAGTTTCATTTGGACTTTGGTATACATTTTCATCACTTAATCGCATATCTGGAAAATACATTGAAAAAGGAAAGGTAGAAGATACAGGAGATGTAAGCTTGCTATACTTTTTTACTTATGTTATACCATTTCTTACAGTTGATTTTTTCAAATGGCAAGAATTGGCAACGTATGGAATAATATTTTTCATAATTGCTATCATATACGTTAAATCACAGTTGATTCACATGAATCCAACATTATTTCTGTTACGGTATAACATATTCAAGATAACTCGTGATGGAGATTCAATTATTGTTATTACCAAAAATGATAATAGTCATGTCCTTTCAAACCCCGTCATAGAAATAGGACAAGGAGTGTATTATGAGCGAAGCACATGATGGTCATATCCTGACTATCACAAAGATTCTTTATCATCTAGCAAAGCCGGGCCTTACTTGTCAAATCGTGTATACGATGAAAGAAAAAGGTGAAGAAGAAATTGAATCAAGTTTATCTTACATGCAACTAGATAGAAATACAATTCCGGAAATTGCGAATACTTGTATCTATTTTGTTAAAAATAGGCAAGATTGGAAATTCGAAGAATATGGAAAAAACAAAGATGATGAGATAGCTCGCAAATATCGTACAAAAGATCTTAAAGAAATTCCAAAAACACGGAAGATATTAGCAGAGCCCGTACAGTTTGAACAGGAGGTTTCTGAAAACCTAATTAAGAATGTAAAATTTATTCAATTTCGTTTTTTCACATCAGACGGAAAGAAAGCTATTTTCTTTAAAAAATTCACAGGATCAAAGTTTTTGTTGAAAGAGAAACTTCGTTATCATGTAATAAAAGCTGGAATTCTATCATTTTCTGACCAAAATATGGTAGATCTGCCAAGAGAATTCGACTGTATATTGTACGGAAGTCAAATGCTCATATTCAACGAAGCAAATTTTGAAGAGCTTTTTGATTACCAGGAGATTCATGAGAAAGATCATAGGGAAGTGTTCAAAACACTTGAAAAAGCAGATTATTCGATTGTTGAACTAGAAAAATACAAAGAACAATGCTTTCATGATCCTCAAAAACTGAGAAAATTCGCTGCCATTAAAGAAAAAGAATTGTACAAAATGAATCTTAGTGAAATCAAACGTCTGGTAAAAGTTAGACCTGTTAATTCCTTGCATATTGACTCCGCCGCTAAGGAATTAGAATTTGATACTGTTCATGCATTTCTAGACTTCTTTAATGACAATCATTTAACAAGTCCATTCACTAAAACAAATTACCTTTCACAGTCAAAATCCATAGAATCAACATAAGGCTCATCTACTAACATGCAATAATTTAAGATCCATACTACACTATTGAAGCATAATCGACATATTTTTGAGGTATGAAAAACCATGAGTTCTATTGAAAAATGTCTTGATTGATAAAAATTGTGAGTATCTAGAACAAGAAAAGTATCAAGAATTACTCAAAAAATATGATGAAAAATTTCTAGTTGGTAGGGACCTTAAACAAAGAAGCTATGATGAAAACATAGGTTCTTTTTGTAAAGACAAAAACTGTGATTTACTAACAGCTGATACAAAAGCCTACATTCATTTCTTTAAAAACAAAAATATCAAACGCGTTACTCTTTCTGAATTTTATTATGAGAAAAAGTCAGATAGACATGTGTATCTAGTTGAAATTATAGGTTGATCTGATTGTAGTATGATCTTCATCCAAGATATTATAGTTTTTCTGTTAAGATCTGTTGTTTTATTTTTTATTGACTTGGATTTACATAAAAAGAAATATCTCACTGATCGTTTTACAGAGTGAATCACTAGTTGTCCTGGGTCAACAACCATTCAATCGAAATCTGTATTAACTCCTGTTTTCTAGTTTAATCGCCTATGGAAAATGAATCACATGTTAAAAAATTTGAAATAATTGTCAATGCTAGACCAAAAGTCTGGAATGAGGAAAAGATAAGTTACTCGCAGGTAGTTGAATTGGCATTTCCACCTCCACACAAGCCCACAGAGATATTTACTGTCCAGTACAGCCATGGACCAAAGGAAAATCCTCAGGGAACCTTGGTTATAGGGAAAAGTGTAGATGTCAAGAGCGGTATGGTTTTCGATGTACATCGAACTGATAAATCGTAGTCCTGACCTAACGCGACTTCTCAATGAAGGATACGAAATAGATGAGTCAAACGGTTTTCTTTTAATCAATCATGTTCCTTACGTGAATGCCAACAAACAGGTAATGTATGGAACACTGGTTTCTAGGCTAACTATTTCTAATAATACTACTTTGAGACCTAATGATCATATTGCATTGTGGATTGGAGAGTATCCCTGTGATTATAATGGTTCACAATTGACAAATCTGGTAATCAATACCAATTCAGAGCAAATCAGGGAAGGACTAGTGACTACGCATACATTTTCTCAGAAACCTCAAGAGGGATACTACGAGGATTATTACCAAAAAATGACTCAATACGTACACATGCTAGATGGACATGCTCATGCTATTCAGCCAGAAGCCACAGCTACAACTTTCCCTGTCATTAAACTTACTCCAGAGGAATCAGTTTTCTGCTACATTGATAGTGCCTCAAGTAGGGCAGGGATTACATTTATCAATGAAAAACTGAAGAAAACCAGAATTGCCATCGTGGGATTGGGCGGTACGGGATCATACGTTCTTGATCTGGTATCCAAAACATCGGTGGAAGAAATTCATCTATTTGATGGCGATATGTTTCTACAGCACAACGCCTTTCGTTCTCCTGGTGCACCATCTTCAGATGACCTAGCAAAGAGACCAACAAAAGTAGGTTGGTTCTCAGAATCATATTCTAGAATGCGAAGAAAGATAATTCCTCATCACCAATTTATGGATGAGACAAATGTTACTGCATTAAGACATGTGGATTTCGTGTTTCTCTGTCTTGACAAAGGCGGATCAAAGCGGATGATCATGACTTACCTTATAGAAAATAATATCAAATTCATTGATGTTGGGATGGGTCTACGTAATGTGGATAATGCGTTAACCGGTTCTGTTCGATTAACTACCTTCACCCCATCTTATCATGACCACATGACAGACCGTATTTCTTTCAACGATGAAGAAGACAATGTATATTCGACCAACATACAAATCGCTGACTTGAATGCACTTAACGCAGCTCTTGCGGTTGTAAAGTGGAAGAAGATGTTTGGAGTTTATCATGATTTTACTAAAGAACACCATGCAGTTTACCAAGTCTCTACAAATGTGATTTCAAATGAGGAGATTCCAGATGAAACTTAAAATGATCACACATAGATTTGTTAACTTTATCCCAGATGAGGTGGAAGAAGGTGTACTGTACATCTCTACCACATATGCTACTGCGATTCACAAATGTGCTTGTGGGTGTGGTGAACTGGTTGTAACACCTATCAGACCCACTGACTGGATGCTTATCTGGAATGGAGACACAGTGACCATGAAGCCATCTATTGGAAATTGGAGCCTTCCATGTCAATCTCACTACTTGATCATAGAGAATGAGATAATCTGGGCAGGGAAGTGGAGCGCTACCCAGATCAAGGCAGGGCGTGCTAGAGATAAGAAGGCAAAATCTCGGTACTTTGAAAGGTTTCGAAAGAAGCCGGTCTAAGATGATTCAAACCACTTGTCAAGATCGGTGTCTTTTTTTGCAGTAACTTTCAAGGCAGCTTCAATAAGTTCTGTTGTCAATACTTCCATAATTTTTCTCGTATAATCGATAATTTCACCTGCGCCACGACTATTTGTAGCAATAATGATGTCGTACAATCTATTTTCACCAACTCTGTGAACTGGAATAGTATACACATATTTACGAAATTTTCGTATTTGGTTAAGATATAGTTCTAGTAATGCATCAGTACCAGTTTCATTACGCCAATCGGGAATCCCATATACCTCATCTAATGTCTTCTCATATTCAGTTCCAGGGTGTGCATTAGTTCTATTCAATGCTATGAACGATGTCATAAATGTTAAAAAAATATCGGCAGTTTCAATTTCTAAAAATTTTTTCATTATAGACCATTTAATCTCTGCAAAACCAACTGGATCAATAAAAATAAGAAACGCATTGCCCCATTTTTTATATCCCCTGATATGTTCTGCAGTAGTTTCGAAACTTTTTATCGTTGGTGAATAAGTTCTATTGCCTACGTGAAGTCTCAATTTATGTAATACCTTATTCAGAGAATCAATTGACGCTGTATCTACATCTGAAAAGAAATAATCTGTAAATGGATGATTATTTGCTCTCAATGCAGCTATTAACGGGGAGCCTGGGAATCTTTCTAATTTCAAATCTTTCTCAAAACCTATCAAGCCGGATCCACAATGTGTGTCTACATAATACCAATTTTCAAAATTCTTCTTGAAAAGAACATGTGATCCTCCAATGTAATAATCTAAAGCTAGTAATTTTTTAATTGACCAAATATTGCCTGGGGACTTTTTAAGATCATCATTCTTGATAGATTCAGTTTTTTCTAGAAGAAATTTGATCTTTTCTTTTGCCCATACATAGGGATCCCGGTTCATTTTTTAATCACAACCATTATGGCTTAAGACCCTTTTGGGTGAGATATTTGTCTAGGCTATTAACAAATAGTTAACTTAGCATGGAAATGGTTCCATGGTGAAACCTTTAAGGAATGGCCCCTAATGAGAGGTAGAAATGGGCCTGGACTCTGCAATCGAGTGGACAGATGCTACATGGAATCCTACTACTGGATGTACAAAGATTTCGCCAGGATGCAAGAACTGTTATGCTGCAACTCTCTCAAGAAGACTAAAAGCCATGGGTGTGTTTAAGTATAGAAATAATTTTCAATTCACAGAACAACCTGATGATCTAGATTTACCTTTTACATGGAAGAAACAGAAGAAAGTCTTTGTTAACAGTATGTCTGATTTGTTTCATGAACAATCAAGAATGGAATTTATTGCAAAATGTTTTGATGTGATGATTAAAGCAGATCATCATCAATATCAAGTTCTCACTAAGCGTGCCAAAACAATGGTGGAATTTTCAAAACTATTTGAAAAATATTTTGATTCAGAAATTCCAACACATGTTTGGATGGGAGTTAGTGTGGAGAATGCAGATTATGTGTGGAGAATTGACGAGCTACGTAAAGTAAAATGTAAAACTAGATTCATTAGTTTTGAACCCTTGTTAGGTCCAATTGGAAAAGTGGATTTGACTGGTATTGATTGGGCTATAATAGGTGGGGAGAGTGGTGTTGGATTTAGGCCAGTCCAAAAAGAATGGATTCAAGAAATCATAAAACAATGTACTAAACAAAAAGTGGCGGTTTTTTTCAAACAATGGGGGGGAACAAGACCAAAATCCGGTGGACGCGAAATCAATGGTAGAATTTATGATGAGTATCCAGAAATTGAAGAAAATAGTAACACTCTCAAATATGTTCATTTTGATGAAACTTCATTTCATGAATTTATTGTTAAAAATATGACGCAAAAACAAAAAGTAGAAACTGTCAAAATATAGCAGAAGTTGACGAACACACAATCAAACTTTTAATCATTGTTAATAACAGTGTGAGTATTGTACAGAGACCCCTACGACATAGATGAAAAACCATGGTATGATGTAATGCAGGTTTGCTTGAATGGTCATCAGATTACTTCCACTTTGAAATCTAATCCAGAATTAGGTCAGGACCGATGTAACAAATGTGGAGAGAAGACTATCAGCGTATGTCCCAAATGTGAAGCTACAATTAGAGGATATTATCATGTTCCAAATGTTATCAGTCTTCATTCAGTACCTATACCAGAATATTGTCATAAATGTGGAAAGTCATATCCCTGGCAAGGGAAGACACAGAATGAGAGTACAGAAGATAGAATCAGCGCAAATCAAATCATTGAAAAGTTATTCTCTCGAATTCATCAAGTAATAAAACAATTAAGAGATCGTCATGATGATAGACCAACTCTTGATGCAAAGGATGAATATGATGTTCAAGATTTACTACATGCCCTATTACGAATTTATTTTGACAATGTCAAGCCCGAAGAATGGAATCCTAGCTATGCAGGTTCACCATCTAGAAGTGACTTTCTACTTCCAAGGGAGAAAATAATCATCGAAGTAAAAGATACTCGTAGAGGCATAAACAATAATAAATTAAAAAAGGAATTGATAGAAGATAAGGAACAGTACAAAAAGAATTCGCACTGTAAAACACTTTACTGTCTAGTATATGATCCGGAAGGTAAAATTGTAAACCCTAGAGGATTTGAAGATGATATTAATGAAGAGTCTGATAAATTTGCTTGTAAAGTAATGATTGTACCAGTCTAAATGTTAGGGGTCTAAAGATTTAGCTAAAGTTTAACAATTTGAATATCAAGATATCACATGGCATCAAACGAAGATGATCATTGGAACCAAATAGTTTGGAGATTCGAGGGACTTGAATTATTAAGAAATGATTGTGAGAGATTGGCAGAATATGCAAGAGTTGACGACCAGATGGGATTCAGACAAAACCAAGAGATGTCTGCATCAATTTTTCAAATTGAGAATGATGTTGCTACACCAGAAATGATGGAAAGATTAGTGAATCAATTCAGGGAGTATAACAGTTCATGGTTGGAACATTTACGAAAAAATAGTTCTATGATCAGAAAGTTCTCACCCAGTATAGCGGATGTGCTAGATTCTATGATAAATCAACTTGAGACCGAAACACGGGCATCAATTAGAGAAATGAATGATAGAACCAATGAAGAATTATTACAAACTAGAGAACACCTGATTTCATCCATCAAAAGCCAAGCACACTCATTTGCTATTCTATTTGATAGATGCAAAATAACCATTAGTAGAATCAAGACAAATCTGTCAGAAATTTCAGGGGCATTGTAAATATTAGAAATTATGACTTATGAAAATAATGACTACTTTTGGGTTTCATGTCGTAATTATGTTAAAATTCCAAGTTATTTGATTCATTATGTCACTCCATTTTTTATTTGGTCAGTAATTCTTGAATTGACAAGTCATCTAATTTTTGTACCTATCATTTTTCAATTCAGGACGTCACTATGGGTTAATGAAATCAGTCAAGTAATTTTTTGGCCTCTTTTTTTATTATCATATTTTCTGACAGATCTTTCAACACGTGATTTTAAATTAATTCCAAAAGAAAAGCGATCAATTTACATCCGATTACTTTTTTCTATTCCAATTTGTATTCTGGCAATTGAGCCAATATTTTCTATGAGTGAAACCCTCTTATTAATCCCTGATGACTTCCCACAAACTAGGGTCAGTGAACAAAAATATCAAAGTGTCAAATCAGAGATAGTCCTAATATCTCTTATATTCAGTCCATTAGCTATACCGCTGTCAAAATATCTGAAGGATAGAAAAATGAAGTCCTTACATATTAAAATCAAAGAACATAATGAAATTAATTCTGAGAAATTTCTCCCTGTGATGTGGATGAGTTTTATTATTCCACTATCCTGTGTTTTTATATATAATTTTCAAACCTTTCATTAGGTATGATGAATGCTACATGGAACATGTTAACATGTAAATCCGGCCGATCCAAATTTTGAATTCAATCAGTCTGATTCTAATTTTATGTACCTATATTTCAAAATTGAAACAAATAATGACCGGACCTAGGTTGGGATGCCTGACTAAACTGTCCTAATCTAGTCAACATTTTTTTTATCAGAGGCTGATTTAGACATAAAATCTATGGGGTTGACAAATTCAAAAACAGCGTTTTACATATAAAGAAACATGCCTGGTACTATTTTTTTCATGTCATGCTCGACAAATTTAGGAACAAATTAGTCCCATTGACAAGAAAAAAAATCAGTTAAACTTTGCTAACCACTAAGCACAAGATCATCATAGTATACTGTACCATTGTACAATGACCAATACACATCCAATTTATTGTAGTAGGTCAAAATGTAAACAACCAGCAGTTGTTACACGCTGGTATGTTGAGATAGATCATTACCATTCCATGATGGTACACCTTTGTCTAGATTGTAAAAAGATTCCACCCTGGGAAGAAGAAAATGATGTGATCAAAGAAGAAACAAGTAGAAGGGAATCGCCCTGGAACAGAATAGAAAAACTTACCTTGATAATGACTGTAACCGGAGTAATATCTCTAGTTGCTTTTATGTACTCTATATTGAAATAAAGATCTCGCATAAATCATATTAAAATTACTCGACTAGTTAGGGTCTGTTGAGATTGAGTACTGTATTGTCCTAATTTCAATTCAATTCTCTTGAGACGTTTTGTTCAATTAGGTTAGTTTCCTTGTAATGAAAAAGATCAGGGTACAACTAAACGACGTATTGGTTTAGGTATTGTTCTTACTGTAATTGCGATCGCTGAAACTTGTAGTCATATGGGGCTATATGGCGTAATAATGGGAAACATGCGCATATCTTAAATAGAAAATGTCGTGTACTATGTCATGTCCCGGACGAATCAAGTTCTAGATTCGGGTTATGCAGAGATACCCCAAAGAATAGAATGGAAAACAGTTCTACGCATACTTGGTTTTTTACATCATAATAGTAGATCGAAGAAAACACACATCTCTATGACATGTAATCTTGGCTACAAAAGATGTGTTCAGTATCTCAATTGGCTTGAAATCATGAATCTTATCAAAAAAGATGTAGACCAGGATGGCTCACATTTGATAAGCGTGAATGAGTGGGGAATTGAACTAGTTCAAAAGTTTTTAAAATGACAGTTTAAATTTTTCAGAAAATTATATTAGAACAATCTTACTAGTTGTTGTAATACTACTGTGCTCATAAGCACGGCTTAACTACCTTGGTGCGGTGTACTGGACATGCTTTACCATAACCGCGATATGCCGTGTAAAAAATACGGTATGGACAATAGATCGTGCGGTATGAAGATTAGTCCACTTTATACACACAAAAAGCAAAAGGAGAAAATGAAAAAATGAAAATGCAAAACACCAAAATCATGATGACAATTATGTCTGCAATGATAATCATGCTAGCGTTGGTGGCATCTCCTCTTACAGCATTTGCACAGATACAAGGAGAATCTCTTAACATAAGTACAGATAAAAAAACATACGGATACAATCAAACCATATATCTGAATATGGAAGATTTTAACAATGGACCTGCACAAACTATTTCAACGTTTGAATCAAATCCAGCAGTTGGATTTGAAGATCCTTGTGGACTTCCATATGTTGGCTTTGATTTTCTTCAGGGTAACTACTCTAGTATACATGACTATGGTCAATTAGTGTCTATGAATGGTAAATCTCTGAATGTACTAGTACCTGTACCAGCAAACATTGTATCATGTCCATTCACTGTGAAGAGCTATCAAAAAGTGGTCATTAATGAAACTAGCCACAATGCTACAATGACTGTACTTGATAATCAAGGCATAACCATGAATCATAAGATGAAATTAAGTGCAACAATACCTATCTTGTATGAGTATAGTACACAAGTACTAGAAAAGAAGATCTCACCTGATACCACATATTACTATAGGGATAAACAATCGCTTCCTGCTGGAACCTATACGATAATAGGTTTTACTCAATCAGGACAGATTAGCAAACCTATAGTGATAGAAATAGCAAATAGTACAACAATTGCCACATCTGGCCTAGTAGGTAATTCTCTCAAAACTACAACATTGTCGTCAACTGGACATCTTGGTACAACTTTGATTGAAATGTTTTCAATTCCTGGACTGTTTGGTACTCTGATGGCTGCGAATTATAGAAAGACTGGTAAAATATCAAAAAGTTTTGCTAGTGCTTTTGTATTTCTAATAGTCATGACTAGTAGCATCTCAGTATTTGTACCAGGTCAAGCATATGCCACATATTCGACAAGTTCACAAGGAGATGAGGCACATGGTACAGGTAGTGGATTCAATCAAGCAACTGTTGAAGATGACGTAAATGGATTCCAGGTAACACAATACGGTGGATCTCTACCTAGTGGATTTAGCACGCAGAATAACCAGTTCATAGAAGGATTCAAGGTAGGAACAAATTTCCTGTGGGCACAATCCTTTGTACAGGCAGATTATAGCACAACAAACTTTAATTCACATAGTTGCACTGACGCAGATGGAAATTCCGTAAATTGCTATCTTCCAACATCTGTTAATTTGACCGGAGTATACAATTTCTGGACTGATCCTTCAAGCGGTACAACATGCCCAAGTGGATTCACTTATGATCTTGCAAGTGCAGAATGTTTCCAAGTAGGTTCAGGTACCACAACAAGTGTACCTTTGTCTTCTAGTAATACAAGACTTGATCTAAATGCATACCAGGAAATTCAATCTACGGGAAACGTCTACTTGGATGAGAAATATCGAGTTTGTAGTCCATCATGTTCGTCTTACACAACACTAAACAGTCACACTGCAGTAGGCTATGCACAGGCACCACAATTTGGGTTCTACGGGACCTATTATGATGGGACAACATTCTGGTATGGACTTGCAGGCACAGTTGGTGAATGTGGAAAATGTGATGATGGAGCTGGAAGAGTTCAGTTTCACGATGGTACATACTTGACACATGTATACACAATCAACAATTCTGCAACGGGACAATACAGGTCAAGTGGTACAACATCATTTCCTGCAGAAGAAAACAGTCATCTCTGTTGGCATGGCACTATATCCAGTGCTGGTTCTACAACATTCACAACAACTGCGAAATATAGCACTAGTTGCTCAAGTTGAGGGAAAATCATCTCCCCTTTTTTTTATTTTACATAACTTAATGTAACATATCTATGTTTGATATGGTTGATATGAATTCAAGAATCGTTACTCTTTTTAATTCCAAAAAGAATTTGTAATTATATGAAAAATTTACATCTTGCAATTATTACTGGCAGCAGTATAGGACTAATTATCACAGTTTCAATATTTGTTTTTTTCTATGTTGCTCCATCGTCGCCTATAACTGCAGTATCTGATGCTTTAGATCTATCAAATCCTACTGACAATAATCCTTTGGGTATAAAGGCAGAGGTAATCATGGAACCGGATCGCTTAATCTCATGTCCTACTAAATGTGTAGTCACACCAACTCCGCATCTTATTCTTACTTCTAATAATGACACACAGTTTGTAAGTTATGAGGTTTGTAATGGCAATTCTTGTAAAAAAGATCTAACACAATATGTCTCTGCACATATGTCTAATATACCGCAAAATTATACTGGCGCTGTTGCACTAACCCCTGTTCATATAAATTTGTACGACCTATCTTGGAAAGCAGGCGATACAGTTCACATAATAGTTAAAGCATTTCCTGTCATATTGCAACCATACAAAGACATGACACGTGAGCCAGAAAAGACAATGGTTGTAGATCTTGGATACTCCACAATCCTTGGAAATAATACTAAATTATCATAATTTTAGACCTACGATATACCTTTGATGAGTATTGCAATACTAGTCCAAAACTCCCTGAAAGTTGAATTTGTAAGATTCACTAGGGGAATTAATCCGTTAGTTTAGTTCTCTACTTCAAAAAAGTTCTAGTCCTGTAGGATTAAGTATTGTATTGTCCTAATTTCAGTTCAATTCCTTGGGGATGATGTGTAGATAAAGTCAAAAACTGATTTGCTTCAAAATTTATGATTATCTGAGAAATAAAAAGAGGATAGACGCTCTTTCCGCGTCAAATCTTCAATTACCTCATGGATTCTGCAATCTTGATTAGATCCGACTCAGAATATCCAACTGAGAACATTATGACTTCAGCATCTCCATCATAGAATATCACTTGGGACTTCATTCCGTTTTGCGGAACTCCGTTTGTTCCTATTGCTTGTTGTCCATGAATTGTAATCGCATGTGCTCCAGGAGCAGATGAAATATAATCATTCATCCACTTGGCCCGATCTTTGTCGGGTGAGTCTTTCATGTAGAATGCAATCACACCGTTGTAGTCCAAGACATTGGTTATGGTTGTCTTTGCATCAATGTTGATTTGTTTTGGTGCATAGATTAGCGTCACCATGTTGGACTGGCCTCCACTTTGATCCATTTTTGTCTTGATTACTTTAAGCTCAAGACCAGATGGAACGTAAGCAGGAATCTTTGCGTTCAGACCTGCTAGTTGATTAGCAGATATTATGGATGATGAATCATTTCCATATATGTCTGATAATGGTATTGGGCCAGGGTGTTTGATTGTGCTCAGAAACTTGCTATATTGGCCAAATGGTTTTTGGGCAGCCGAGTCTGGTGCAACTTGTACATGGATTACTTGTGACAGTACAGCTGCTGCAACAAGTGTCACAACAACTAATGCAGTTATTGTCATATTTTTATGATTGACTTGTTTTAGCAACTTGCTGTACCTCCCATTCCTGTGGTAATGTGCGTGAAGCTCGGAGAACAATTGTTGATCCATAGACCGAAGCTAGTGTCATCCTGGAATGGATTTGTACCACTACCCAAAGATGACCAACCTGGTGGGGCACCAGCAAACTTCTGAATGTTAGAATAATCGGTCTTTGGTGCAGAGGATGTGTTATAACTTACTTCCTCTCCTTGTTGCACAAATGATGCAGTAGATGATGCCATCGTGAGTTGCGCTTTATCTACACCATTTATGTAAACATGCCAAATATTGCCTGAACCTGGGTTTCTATCACTCTCTTCATAGGTTTGAGTGCTTCCAATTGATACAGCTCCTGAATCAAACTCTTGGTAAAAACCGCCTATAGAGTCTGCATAAAAGTTGTGCTCAGAAGTTCTACAAACGCCCTGTAGATATCCTTGTGTGAATCCAGCTTCGAGCCAGTCATTGTTTGCAAAGACTATCCATCCTTCTTCGTCGATAAATTCAGTATTGGTAGGACAAGTCGTGGATGTAGTCAAATCTGTCACTACTTCAGTGCGCTTTTCTCCGCTCAATGATGATATGGAGGTTGTTCTTTGATCTGCATAACAATGAGGATTACCGCATTGGGTAGCCTCGGCATTTGGAATAGATGTTGATAACAATCCAATTCCAATCAGTGATGGAATTAAAACTGTCAACAACATGATATTTTTTTTGTTCTCAAGTATTGCATTGTTTCGTAAAGTCATTGCCATATTAAGACGTGAAAAACTTATAGTGTTTGATTCAATTGGGTTTGAACCAAAAATGTTAAATAATGTTTTAGTACCGGAATGTAGTTTAAGTTTGTGTGTCCGAAGAAAGACAAGAGAACATAGAAAGTATTCAAGATACAGTGGAGATATTATCAACAGATGATGAGAAAATAAAAAAACTTGGAGAGTTACTAAGCAACGACTCAAGCAGAATAATTCTGAAATTATTGTTTGACGCGGACATGACTGCAAACCAAATTGCACAAAAGACCGATATGCTTCTTTCACTTGTGATTTATCATTTGAATAAAATGATGGAGTTTGGAATAGTGAAAATAAACAAAATAGAAAAGAATCAAAAAGATCATGACATGAAATATTATACAGCATCCAAACTTGCTGTACTCATACTACCTTCAAAATCAGTAGAGAAAGCAAAGAAGAGCAAATCATTATTACTTTCATTCAAGAGGTTGTACAAGTTTGCAGCAATTGGAATCAGTGCGGGCATATCATATATGATATCTCTGAATCTTCAAAACACACCAGAAACTAGAGGGCCTGGAACCAACGGGATCATGACATACGATTCATGGGCAATTATAATTGCACTTGCAGTAATTGTGGTTGGACTAATTGTTGAAAGAGCATCATCATCTTATAACAATAAAAACATCGATTATAAATTAAAATTCTAGTCTGTATCATTATTATGATTTGAGATTGATTCTAAAAATGAAATCTGAATCTTCTAGAAATGATTACAACGCCGATTATTGATATTACTATAATCACACCTGCAAGAGAACCAAACTCTGGAGTCGTAACTTGGTTTATGATCTCAAATGTGGTAGAACTCTGAGGATTCCCCTGATAAGAAAGCAATACCGTATACTGACCAGAGTGATACTTGCTTGTTATTGGTATTTTCAACTGATAGTTATGATCACTTGAGGGTTGCAAGTAACGGTCATCTACTTTAACTCCATTTTCATCTGTTATTGTTAATTCAAATTCTCCATTTTGATTTGAACCAACGCCACCTGAAATTGTAATTAATTGAACATGTTTGTCATCTGTCAAAATTACTGGATTTACATCGACAGAAACATCTTGCGGCATCACTCCTTGATACGGTGATGGAGAAGATGGTCCTTGAGGCTGAATCTGTTGAGTTTGTTGAGTTATGGGCAACACAGGAATATAGAAACTTGGCGGCGGTGTTATGTTAGTTATCTGCATGGTTAACGTGGTTAACTGGTTAGACAAGGATGGAGAATCTTTCATTATTATGAAAAGTCCACTTGTACTTGGTACATTGTTACATGTCATCAAAGGCGTGGTTATCCATCCATTCTGTGTAGCTTGTGTACAACTAGGATACGACTCAAACATTTTACCATTGTTAAAATCAGTTTGTGATTGTGCTGATGGTACAACATATGCATCAAATGCAAGATTCTTGTTGCTTGATGATACATAGTAACTAAATGAATTTGAAGAAAAACCTGCACATGTTGGTGCAAAATAATTGTGAGCGGCACTTATGGTTTCATATTGAGTTATGGTGCCGTATTGAAAATAAGTTCCATCAGGATTCATTATATTATTTGGATCTGTACTGTGGCCCAGACCGAGTAAATGTCCAAGCTCATGTTCGGCAGTTTTATCCAAAGTGGCACGTGAATATGGAAACCAAGTGCTTTGACACATGCTGTCACCAAGTGTGACTTGCATTATGTGGCTTGCCAACAAGGCCTCACCTGCCCATTGTCCTCCAGTATTGTCTTTAATCCATTGGACCTCGAAATCATATTGTTGTTGAGGCGAATCAGTCAGAACGAAATTGATATTTGGATTTGCATTGTGCCACGCTGTAATGGTATCTTCCATTACGTTTGCAGCATTATTTGTTGCCCAATCCGGAAGTGGATCCACATAAATTGTATAGGTATGCGCCTCCTGCGCCATAGATGTTCCAAGGCTTCCAAGACTAACCATGAGAATAAGCAACAGTGTAATCATTTTGTTCATTCTAGTAAGTTCATTTCAGCACTATATACACTACAATATGTAGTGTTAGACTACAGACATTATGCTTACAATTTTTGGTCTAGTCTAACATCATTCTATTGTTGAGTCACGTACAACAGAAGAATTTTTTGATATTTCTTAGGAAGATGTCAAAAAAGGGATTCTACGAGGTTTTCAACTATGTCCATGAGAAAAAGAATGTTCATTATAATGAGGTATTGAAATATGTGCTTGACAAGGGGATTGTTGATAGCAGAGCATCTGTAACCATAATACTCAATGGATTGACAAATCTTGGCCTGTTGGAGAGAACTGTTACTGATACTAGGCCAATTAGAACTAGTTATAATGTTAGTAAGACAGGTCATCAAATAATCAAGAATCTAAAAGAACTCGAATCTAATTTTACTAATCGGTAGAAACAGAGTCAAAATTTGCTATCTTTTACAGGATAAACCTACGAATTTCATAAGATCGAATAAATCCGTTTAGATAAAGGGGTTTAACTAAAACCAACTTTAGATAACCTAGGTTAACTAAAACCAACTTTAGATGAAGGGGTTCATCTAAAACCAATTTAGCGAAACTAGTTTCGCTAAACCGTATTTTTACCCTATTGTATTAATGGAAAATAAAACCCAAAAACCCCCCAGGATTTTGAACATAATTTCAAACAGCCGTATAAAAATTGAGAGATATCGTTGTCCATTTTGCAGATACGACTACAACCACAAATCTCCATCTTTTAAGACGTCATGGTCGGCAATATGGCATTTGTCTCACAGTCACAAAAATGAAGCTGATTTTGAAGTGGAAATCAAGAAACTGAAAAGACTTGCAAAGATTGGCTATCCTTCACAACAAATGGAGGAAGACTAGAATTGTCTAAGATTCCAATCAAATGCAGCAGACAGCAATGTCAAAGTACAAACCCTGTAGTCAAACGTTGGCTTTCAGGGATTGACTCATTTCCAATTTTAGTTGTTTACTTGTGTGCAGAATGCAAGGATATTCCACTATGGAACGAGGACGTCATACGTGAAGAAAATATGTTGTTAAATTAAACAAGAAATCGACAATGTCTGTGATCATAAAATAAACAGAGAATTGTCTGTAAAAATCATAAATTTTGTCGGTTTTGTCTGATCGAATGTCGGTTTTGTCGGTTTTATGTTAATTTGCATAGGGAAACCGACAAACAGACAACCTACAGCAATTTCTATAGTATAGTTAGCTTTGTCGGTTTGTCGGTAGATTTTGTCGTCTTATCTGTCTGTTATTTTTTCTAAGTTAGATATTAAAATGAGACACCCTAATCCAATAATGACCTTCATGCATATTGACGTGTAGCGCATTGAGCATAAATTCAGAATTATAACATTGTTTTTTCAGACTTTGCCTGATCGATTCAGAATTTTTAAGAATTTTCGTGGATTTACATAGGGATATTCTGAAAATCTGAATTCTGAAAAACCCTATACTATAACCTTTTTTTCAGAATTTCAGACTTTTTTTCAGACAAGTTTTCAGATTTTTATTTTGAAACTTAAGATATTAAAATGAGACACCCTAATCTAATGATGACCTTCACATGTATTGACGTGTGCCTATAGGGTGTAAATTCAAGATTATAACACTGTTTTTTCAGTAATTGCCTGATCGATTCAAGTTTTTTCAAGAATTTTTCGGTTTTACATAGGGAAACCCTGAATTCCTTAATCTTGAAAATTCCCTATAGTATAGGTAATTTTTCAGGATTTCAAGAATTTTTCCATGAGAGGTTTCAAGATTTTTTATTTGAAATAAAGATACTAAAATGAGACACCCTAATCTAACAATGACCTTCACGCGCAATAACATGCGCATACTTTCTATCAATATGTAACAAAAAATATGCTCTCTATTTACTTTCAAAGTATCGCAAAATTCTATGATGTTTTTTGATCCTATTTTCAGTGTCAAATTAGGACAAAATTATACTGGAACTTATCAGATTGAGTACTGTATTGTCATAATTTCAGTTCGATTCTCTTGAGGGGGTTTGTGAACAGTTTAGTTCCCCATTTTAAAACATGACAAACAAAATACCGGGGGTGGGTTTGGTCAAATTTGTTCAATACCGTCCCATTTTCTTACGGTGTTCTGGCTAGACATGTGATTGAAATATTTGCTAAAGTAAATGATCGGAACTTACCTTTAGACAAATTTTATTCATCTTATGAAAAGTGGTCTCTGAGTTTATGGAATTGTAGGCTTGCTTACTATTGATGCCGATGCTGTGTTAGATGGCGGGCTTGTTCCGGCTGAATTTATTGCAAATACTCTGTAAGTGTATGTTTTCAGTGGGAGTACATGTGTATCCGAGTATGTAGTCCCACTACTACCAGTGTTTGAAACAAGTTGTGACCAGGTGTTTTCCACTGTCGGTTGACTTCTCTATCATATACTCTGTAATTGGAGTTCCGCCATCATAACTTGGTGTCACCCGGGAGAATCTGTTGCAAATGCATTATGTGTAAGAATACCTAGCGTTACTAACAATATTGAAATAAAAAATACCGGTAACAATAGACTGTTACCGTTTTTCAATGTGTTCACGATATATTGTAGATTACATACATATCTGAATATGCTAAAAATATTCTATAACATCAACACAGTAAATTATACGTATATTCAGATATGTATTCAGAAACAGAATAACCTGGAGAAGATTTGTTTAAAAAACATAATCCATACAATAAATTCCTCACTCTAGCCTTTGCTTCAATATTCTTAATGTCATTAGGTTTTCTTACACATAATGCATTTGCAGATCAAGTGGTAGCTACAATACCTCTTGGAACCTGGCCTACTGGAATTGGAGTAAATCCAAATACAAACATGATTTATGTTCCTGCCAATGCATATACTTCCAAAATAGGTCCAGTGATAGTGATCAATAGTACAACAAATAGCATAGTAAGCGAAATAACTGTTGGTGTCAACACCCAAGGTGTTGGAGTAAATCCTAATACAAACTTGATCTATGTATCTAATGCAGACTCTAAGTTAGCTGTGATTGATGGCTCTACAAATAACCTGATAAACCAAATATCTCTTGGTAGTTATCCTGTAGGTGTTGGAGTAAATCCTAATACAAACTTGATCTATGTGTCCGCCACCCATTTTAACAATGACAACTCTACGTTTCCAGTAATTGATGGTTCTACAAATAGTGTGATAAGCAGAATAACAGTTGGAAATTATCCTCATGGCGTTGGAGTAAATCCTAATACAAACTTGATCTATGTAGCTAACTATGGTTATAGTGGTACAGACAAAACAGTCTCGGTAATCAATGGAACTACAAACACTGTTGTAGCTACAATACAAGTTGGAAGTGGTCCTCTTGGAGTAGCAGTAAATCCAAATACAAACATTATTTATGTTACAAACTCTCATGACAATACCATTTCTGTGATCAACGGCACAACAAATAGTGTAGTCAATACAATATCAGTTGGAAGTTTTCCAATAGACATTGGGGTAAATTACAATACAAACAAGGTTTATGCATTAAATGCCGAAAGTAATTCGGTTTCCATAATTGATGGCACAACAAATAGTGTAGTCAATACAATATCAGTTGGAAGTCTTCCCGTGGCCATCACAGTAAATCCGGTTACAAATATGATTTATGTAGGAAGCAGCAACGATAAATCAGTGTACGTAATAGATGGAAGCCTCAATGCTCCAACTGTACCAAAGTCTCCAACAAATCTTTCCGCTATTGCAATATCGTCATCACAGATCAATTTATCCTGGAATATTCCTGTAAGTAATGGCGGCTCTCCAGTCACGGGCTATATGATCGAGAGATCAACTGATAATGGTTCAACATGGAGTACAATTGTATCCAACACTGGTTCTGTTTCTACGACATATTCTAATACAGGACTTGTACACAGTACAACCTACACATATCGTGTATCGGCAATCAATTCTTTTGGAACCGGTACCTCATCTAACTCTGCATCTGCAATCACATTTAATACAGTACCAACATCCCCTACTGGACTTTCTGCTACTGCAACATCTACATCACAGATCAATCTGTCCTGGAAATCACCAAGCGATAATGGCGGCTCTCCAGTCACGGGCTATATGATCGAGAGATCAACTGATAATGGTTCAACATGGAGTACAATTGTATCCAACACTGGTTCTGTTTCTACGACATATTCTAATACAGGACTATCTGCTGGTACGTCTTATACTTACAGAGTATCTGCAATAAACTCAGTTGGAGTTGGTTCTCCATCTAGTACGGCATCTGCCACAACACCTTTGCTTAGTGTAGGTGGAATACCTGTGACCCCCCCAGTTTCACCTCATTTTTGACTTACAAAATTTGTGTTTTTGAGAAACTACTTTTAATGGTTTATTTTTTTAAAAGATGAAAAAAGGGGAGATAAGTTTCGTGTTATGTATTATCGGTCAAGAACAGCAGCAAGGGTTGAAAGATAGGTTGCTATCTGATCCCACGGATTTTGGTCAACATCTGTTATCCCTCCATCATCTGTGATATACATCAAGCCTACATCTCCTGCATCATTATTTATTGTCGATGAGCTTGGAATGGGACTTTGAGCAAATGAAAGGAAGGAAAAGTTGTGTTTGTCGTATGCATGACTGAAAGTATTTGTATCAAGTTGGGAGATGGGTGGCATTGCATTACTTTCCCAAATGACAATGTTGTCCACGGTTCCAACATAGTTTGATAGTGTACCAATACCTGGGTTTCCAACCGTATATGTCATTCCAAGACTTTTTGCATAGCTGGTAAGATTTTGGTAGTAAGTCACGGCTGTTGTATTTTGGTAAGCCATGCCATCAAAGAAAACTCCAGTTACGTTACTATAGAGATTATGCCATTGAGTGATGTTTCCTTTAGGTATGTTGTATGGACAACAGGTCGCACTGTTGTGAGGGCTACCGTATCCTGTCCAAACATATCCAAGTACCTTTATTCCAGCTGATTGCAGTTTTTGTATGCCTGTGATGAAATTTGTATCACCACTAGTTTGGTTAGCAACTTCTAATGGGCCATTGTCAGGATTAATTATGACATACATTGGTAGATTGGGGTGACTGTTTTTTACATTTATTGCGTCTTGCCATCCAGACCCTAAACCAGTGGGTCCTGGATTGGTATAAAGTGGTATCAAAAGTCCTGTGACGCCAGATGATGCTTTTACTTCTATTGCAACATCATCCCATAACTCACCGACGCTTGCGGTCCAACTACAGGTAACAGAACCTGGGGTTGCTTGGGTCTTTGAACTTGATGCACCCGTGATTTTATGGGGAGGTTCTAGACCTCCTACGTTGATATTCCATTGTTGTGTACATGTTGGACTGGAGAGTGTAGCACCGCCATATATTGCAGGAGAGTCAAGAACCAAGCTGTTTGCATATATTGTTGTTATTGAAATGGTGGGACTATTTACCGATGTATTATGGCTTGATGTGCTTTTAGCTATTGGAGTATATTGATCAGTTCCTGATAACGCATATGCTCCAACTACAACTTTGGTAGGAAGACTCATTGTCACAACAATGTTTGCAGTACCATTAGGATGTTTTAGATACCAAAATTCAGCATCGTTGTTAGTAAAGGAAGATATTGCTTTTGTCAGTGATGTTCCTCCAAATGTAACCGAAGTTGCACTGCTATCACTTGATTCTATACCCACTACAAGTGTGCGATTAGTACCTACACTTGCATTGAAACTTGAAATTGTGACGTTGGAGGATGGTAACAATAGAGTCGCCGATGTGGACTTGACATTGTTTGAAGTAATGCCACTTGTTGCGCTTGCAGTCTGTGGATGTACAAGATTTAATGGGATTGCCTGTGAAATTGGTACAAGGGCCAATATGAGAATGATGCTAATACAGAAAAAAGATCTGTTTGATTTTTCTGACATGGATAACTAGATGAATTTACTAGATAAATCATTTTTGGACCATTTGTATGATACTTTCTTCTATATGATTTGTACTGTACAATTTAACTTAATAATGATACAAATTGATTTTATATAACATTACTTTAATCAAATCTCTTGAAATACAGATGCAGAACAGAGATAATATCTGATATTCTTCGATCTGCCATGGGAGGATCTACGAGATCAAAATTAATGTTTGAATCATATATGCCTTTTTCTCGAGTAAAGACGTATTTATCATATCTTCAAGAAAATCAAATGTTGATCTATAATAAAAAAACGCGACTCTATAGTACAACTCAAAATGGAATAAGATTCTTGCAAATGCATGAAGAGATGAACGAATTATTTTGTCGAAAACAAAACTGCAATGAAGAAATGATTTCAAGTTTAGTTTCATGATTGAATTTTTGTATCTATGATATAACATCACAAAAATTTCTATAAACATTTTTACAAATTGTTTTTAATGTGGCTGAATATGTCTTTGATTGATACCATAATTAGATTCAAAATAATCAAATGAAGTTATAATAAAATTGAATATGCGTTAAACATGGAAAAAATATTAAATTATTTTCCAGAAAAGGGAAACGTATAACAAGAAACAACATCTGTAATAATTGTTGTAATGATTAAAACAGATCTTATCGAAGATTATTCTATAGAAATTTTAGTTAACCGGTATATAGTTTGTAAATTCAAATAATTTGAGGTATTGGTATTACGACATCAAATGCAAGAAAAATGATATGTATCAAAAATCAAATACTTGCTGGATTATTTGCATTTATTATTTTGTCATCGCTTGGTATGTTTGCATCAAATGTATTTGCTCAAGTCTATGCAAGTTCTTCTATTTGTAGTACTGCCATTTCAACAATAAATACATCTAGTCAGACAGCCACATTAGCTGTAACAACTGCTGACCAAACGGGTGTATCAACTATTAATACCGCTACACCCATTGCAATCTCAAAAATAAACACATCTGCACAGTCAGCTATTGACGCAGTAAATGCGGCCAACCAAAAGACTGTATCTGATGTTAATGCTGCTACTCAACAGGCTATCCTGGCAGTAACTGCAGCAAACCAGAGTCTCACATCAACCAAAGATACAGTATCTCAGTCAGCTATATCGGGAATAACTTTGATCAATCAAACTGCCATTGCAGGAATAAACTCTGCTACTCCCGCAAGTATTACCGCAATAAAAGTAGCAAATGATACTGCGATATCAGCCATCAATGCTGCTACTCCGATAACTATCACCACAATAATGACAGCTAATCAAGCTGCCATTGCAGCAACTACAACAGCAGGTCAGACAGCTACATCTACTATGAAAGCAGCTACTCCTGCATCTATTGCAGCAGTAACTCTAGCTAGCCAGAACGCTACATCATCTGTGA